>Ga0210059_1002472_pt1 | contig 28974 bp, 16 predicted proteins | sample Ectturendosymbi2_FD_188042 | JGI IMG/M metagenome (GOLD analysis project Ga0210059, IMG submission 188042) | Ecteinascidia turbinata endosymbiont from Florida, USA - Sample 2 (SPAdes) (version 2) | ecosystem: Host-associated > Tunicates > Ascidians > Unclassified | place: Key West, Florida...
ACAAATGATCGAAATTAACAGGTATTCTACCCCAGTGCAAATTATGCATGAATTTACCTATTTCAAGAATGTATATATCATTAATTTTAAGAAGGTTTAAGTTTTTATACAATGGTGAGACTCTCGATTTGTGAGAGCTATAGGTCATTGCTCTTAATACTTTGTTATGTAATACATTCAGTCGGTTAAAGCTGTTTTTCCAGCTCCACCCCAGACACCAATTGCACATTGGAGATGACTATAAGTTAAACTGTAGCAAACTGATCTCAATGCATTATTACTGAGGTAATATCGTATCCTATTAAGCATTGCAACACTTCGGGAGAGTTATATTTCAAGGTCATGTATGTGGTCTGTCCAGGAAAGATGTTGGTCGATATACACCCCAAGATACTTGGTGCAAGTTGTGTTTCATTTTATTGTCATTGATTTTTACATTAAAATTACAAGATTGGCTTAAGTTTCTATTAAGAAGCATATATGTAGTTTTTGAGTAATTTGAAGACAACTTTTTATATCTCATCCATTCATCAACTTTTTGCTGACAAAACTGACAAACAACAGGTCAGAAATTTCGCAGAGGTCAGAAATTTCGCTTGACACTGGGTCTGCTTTTTCTAATATTTTTGACTCCGGATCTGGGTCCGAAATAAAACACAGAATCCTGCCGTAGTCGAATCCGGTGGCCCGGATCCATGGCCACCTCTGGCGCAAACCCGAAAATGAACATGAAAGAGTTGCCGAATTCTTATATCAGGCTGATTGAAGCGATCGCGGTTCAAAGGAAAGGCTAGAAGCCTTTAACGACAATGTGTCAAGCAGCAATAGAGATCACCCGCCAGGATCACTCTGTCACTGCTTGGTTCTGCCCAGCTTATATACTGCTGAGGGAAGTTACGCTTTTATTTGTGGATTTTCGACTTTGCGTGTTTCAGTCCTATTGACCGTAACATGTTGACCTACCAACATCCGATTGTTCGATTTTTACAGAAAACGAGGGCTTGGTCCAGATCAAAGTCATTATAAACAGCCACGACTTTGGTCCAGATTACACACTATCCTAGCCCAAATTACATGGATCTACACATTACACTAGCCCAAATTACATGGATCTACACATTACACTAGCCCAAATTACACGGATCATCCCAAAGTGATAATGCTCTAAATTCCCTGTATTGAAATTATTTTCACCGGTCAGGATTTTTGAGCAACTTGCGCTCGCCCTGAATTCACTATATTGATTATGAATATATATTTTTTTTCATTCAGGATTTTTGAGCAATTTGCGCTTGCCATGGAAAACACTGTTGCCCTGAAAATTTTCGCTGTCTTGAAGTATTTTTTTTACCAACTGAGGATGTTTGAGGAACTTTCGTTTGCCCTGAAAGTTTTGAAGCCGGAGGGGAGCAGCCTCCCCGAAGTCCCGTCGCCACAGGGGGAGTTTGATGAGCTTAGCCCACCTAAACAAAGCTTCAAGCCCGCCAAATTGAAAAATGAAACACTATAAATCAGTGGAGTTTTTGTCAAGTGTTAGAGTGTTTAGTGTTGCAGCACAACTTCGTTTCTGCCCTTTACTGCACATTGATTGGTTTGAAACACGCAATAACACATTGTCCGATTTATTCGATCTTTCTACAGTATGCGTTCACAATAAACAGTTGCATTTCAAGGCAGATCGAGGTCCGTTCGTGGTTATGCGGTTTTCTGAACAAAATGAACAGAGAAACAAAATGAACGTATGACAAGCAAGGCAGGAATAAGTAAACGGAAAACAACTTACTAAACGTTTACTTCACTGGCAGAAACGATGCGACTTGCTAACGCTGCTATACTACTTCAAATGCATTTTAACGATGCAGAAAATCTAGATGCAGAAAATCTAACAACGTATGGTTACATGCTTTGATGCAGTCAGATTGTTCGTACTCGTCACTATTCTTTGAACACTATAATCGCATTTTACTCTGTGATTGAGTGATCGAACTTTGCAGTGTCCGTTTGATCGATGGCGTGTCAAACCACAACGCTTTCGCATTTTACCTAGACTAAGACCAAGTTAGGAATTAGCGCCCTACTCCGCAGTAGTGCTGTAACAAGTGTTACGTGTTAGCTAACAATAGTGTTAAGAATGTGTCTGTAACCCTATGGTTCTGTCTTCAATGCAGTTGCAAAAAGTGTCTGTAACCTTGTGATTCCGCCGGTTTCAATGCCTTGTACTACGTTATGTTTTGTCTCTTTTTATCAACCTGCGTTCTGCAGAGTGTGTGTATTCATACTATGGACTTCGTGTTTGCTCATAAACAAATAAATTAAAATTAACATCATACAGCACTAACGTCTCTTACGCTGTCACTAAGCAAAAGTAAGACGAAATGCCACCGAGGGTCCTAATACGCTCCATTGTTGAACATGATCCGGTTCCCGGATCGCGATAAACCGGATTCTGCAATTCGGAACCGGATCTGTATCGCTCTGGATTTCCAAAAAACTCAACCGGGTCGGATATGGTTATCCAAATTGCATTGATCACTGAAGTAAAATGCTCAATTAGTGTTTTTTCGGATATAATCCGGATTGGATCAAATATTTGGACAGGTCTACCCTATTGGGATCGACCCGAATCACACAATGAAAATATTGGACTGGAGAATGGATTAGGATTGCAAAAATTTCCGATTTGTTAGACATTACTACACTCTGGTATGCGCCTCCAAGCGGTCACACAACAATCAAAGAAAGGAATAATTGACCAACGCATCGACACAAGGCAGACTTGGTGCTCCATTTAGCCCCCCACGCACAAACGCCAAGCGCTCCTGCAGATACGCAATGCCCCCCAATTGAAAACTTTTTCGCGGCCATACTGCACCTCGCCTATTATCTGTGTTGTGAAAGGATTCCTTTCGTTAGATAGTTTTTTATGAAATTGACGTTTGCGGCTGGTTTGAGACTTCCCATGCATGGCAACAGCGGTTGCTAGTCAGCCGTTTAAGTTCTTGTTGGAAAAATGATGCCCCCAAGTTGGGCCCTCGCCGATGTTGACCAAGGCAAGTCCTACTGTGTTGTGTGGTTCAGAAATCCATGTGGTGGTTCATGAGTTTCTGGTGGAAAATGAATTTTGACATTCTTTGTTTGTTTGTGGACTTCCTAACGCAGAACATCAAACCTTCCTTTGAAACTTTGTGTTGTAGTCACTTCATCATGGAATGGTTATGGTCGACTATAAAATTTAGAGATGTTCACTTCATGTAATGAACTTAGGCAGCAGTAACCTAAATCTCCACAAGGGTGACGAAGTCTATTAAAATACCAATTTTTTTATGCAGAAAAATTGATGATTGATTGCAAGTAGTCACTTTTGTGGAGATTAGTTACTTGAAAAAAGCCACGTGAAAGTCTAAATCATTGCAAAAAAAGCAGAGCCAAGTTGGCCAAATCGTACTAAGTTTCAGGAAACCTAGAGCTTTTCATTGTACTCAAGTTCACTGTAATTGTTGATTGAATTGTTTTTCAGTTAAGATGTTGTATTAAACTACTGTTGCCCAGTCTTGTGTGCACTTGCCACCTGTTTTCGTGTTTACTGTCTGTTCCGCAATATTTTCGCAAATGTTGCATTTTGTAAATGCTTTTCAAAGTTTTTGTTGTTACTTATTTTGATAAGCTATGCTTGCTGGCTTGATGTGATTTGGTGTTTTATTGTTATATTGCAGTGCAGAGTCAGCTGCTGTACTTATAACCTAAGGCTTAAGGCTACTAGTGTAATGCGTCTTTGCCTAGGATTGTTTATCTTGTGTCTGACTGCAATTGAAGGTCATTTTTATAAGTCCTTACATGTGATAGACAAAGTATTACGATGGTCTAGCAATAGTTGTATTCATCCACATGCCACTTAAAGTTTTGTGTGGCAGACAATGTTAAATTTTTTTTGCTGCTGAGGCAAATGCAAAATTTATGTGTGCATGAAATGTTTTGTGGATGCAAAATAATTGTGTATAGGAAATTCACTGTGAATAAACTTTGCACATATTGCATTTAAATTGTTTGATTTTTTTGCACATTCGCTATTTTTTTCACCTTATTTGATGCTTCTGTACGATGGTGGTTGAATCCAGTAGTTTTTAGTGTTTTGTTTCAGTGTTTGTTTTTCTTCAGTGTTGACTGTGGTGTCACTAACACCACTGTGTCATGTGCATCCAAGTATTTTATTATACTAACTATGGACTTTGTGTCTGGTCACCAGCAAATAAGTTAAAATTAACAATTATTATCCCTGTGTTCTTCTAACTACTGTGATATAGAACTTGTGTCTAATACAAACATATAAATAAAAAATAAAATTAGTATAGAATTTTCTTCTGAGCATTTTGATTAAGCTTTAAGCAATCTTGATACATCCTTAAAGTATTGAGGTTATTCTTTACACCTATGTTTATGACAGCAAGGTTTATGCCAGTATATGCCATTATGTCCAAATCCACTTCTTTACCGCTTCTAAGTTAGATTCAGGTTTTTCTAAATGAATTCATAGTTGAACATGATGTTTTCATTCAAGGTAACTGTATTATAATTGGGTTATTGATTAAAAATCAACTAATGCATGCAACCTGCCAATTTATATCCCAATTAACAAAGCAATAATCACAACAATAATTTTTCTGTTGATGTTTGTGTGAGATTTTCATATTTTGTTTGGTACTCATCAGGGTTGCGGAGTCAAAGTCCCAAGGAGTCAGAGGTTTTTGGGTGGAGTTGGCTTCCTAAGAACACTAGAACTCAGAGTTGGATTTTTTATCCAATTCTAAAAGTGCATGTAAATTATTTTTTTACATCACACTCCTAAGTTATGAATCCTAACTCATGTATGTTAAGATGGTACAATTTATTTTGAAACTTTTATTGAAAAAGAGAATTCTTGCTGTGTACCATGATTTCCATTGATTGCTAGTTGCTACAAAATTGTTGATAACCAAATTTCATTCACGCTGTGTTAAGGAGGCGGAGTCGGACATTTTACCTCTGGCTCCAAGGCCCTGGTAATCTTAGCATCCTTAATCAGCTCCTTTTAAATTTTCTTAGCTGGTTGCATTGTGTCAAAAAAATCTTCATAGTTAGTTGCATTGTGTCGGAATGGTTGTTCAACTTCTTCAACAAATGCATGACTATTGATGAATTCCCAGAATCTTCGAAAATTGCCAATATCACTCCAATTCCCAAAGTTCATAGCCCAAGTTCCTCATCTGAATATAGACCAATCTCTATTCTCCCAGTATTGTCAAAGTTATTTGATAAAGTTCTTTATCACAGAGTATACTCTCATTCGACAGAACACAATCTAATTGATAAAAGACAATACCGCTTTAGAGAAAATCACTCAATGGAACTAGCCATTACAACTATTTATGATGAACTACTCAGAAATGTTGATAATAAATTAATTGCCTGTTCCTTATTTCTAGACTTATCAAAAGCATTTGACTGCTGTGGCCATGAAATGTTACTTGATAAACTTTATCACTGGGGCAAAAGGTGTTTCTCATAAAATATTTTCTTAAATTTTTTGCATAACAGAATGCAGTGCATTAAAATAGGGGCGTTTAAATCTTTATACAAAAGGATATCTTGCCGAGTCTCTCAGGGTAGTGATATTTCGCCTTTGCTTTTCCTTATCTACATTAACGATATCACAAAAGGTTCCTCTTTTCATACTACTTTATTTGCAGATGATATTAATCTTCATATGTCAAATTCCTGTTTTAATGCTCTTCAGACAACTGTTAACCTTGAAATATATAAAATTGTCCACTGGCTGAGAGCCAACAAACTTTCTCTTAACTATAATAAGACTAATTTTATGCTACTAAATTCTCATAAACACAATCCTACTTCATTTAAAGTTATTATAAATAATCACAGCATTTTCGTTGAAGATAACCTGAAATACCTAGGTGTCCTCTGTAGTTTTTTTCTGTTTTGCCTTGTTCTTTCTTTTGTACCTCATTAATTAGTTTTTGTTACTCTTTTATTTTCATATTTTGTTTAAACATATTCTTAACTGCACCAAATTCTTTCAATTTAATTTGATTCACTCATCTGTGTAAAATAGGCATGCGCTTTCATCTGTACATTTTCTTCACCATGTTCTGTGTTTGTTTGTTTTTCTAATTGTGCTTATTTGATTTTCAAGTGTTGTTTTTCAACACTTCTCAAAAACTGAACAACAGGATTGGTTGACTAGATGACCATCATGGTCCATCACCAATCCTATATGACACAGCACCCCTCTTTGTTTACACTGATCAGCTATTGTGCCCATGCATTTTCATTTGCTCTGATGTTCACTAATGGTTGGTTTGCTTAGTGCAATGGCTTCTTATAACACTTCTTGTTGGCTGAGTCTTATGAAACAATAACCATCATCTTCCATCATAGCATTGTCATCTTAATTACTCTCTCCCTCATGATCAGCTGGATTTAAAAGAACTTTGTTTTGCTTTGCCTGACTTTAAGTTTGTTGTGTGAAGCATTTGGTACATGAAAAAAATAAGATCCATCACCGTGTTTCATAGATTTCTTTTTTTCTTTTCTATTTGACTGTAGCTTATGACTAGCTTAAGATACAATGCCTAATTTTGGTACACAGTTGAAACTGGACAATAACAAAGCTAATTTAACTGTTGGGGGGCATCTACTTGATAACCTTCCGGTTCCTTCAATGCCCTGGTGTGGCTGCCTGGAGATGGTGCCACATATAAATAAATGGTCACCGATAGATGGTGCCCATGAGTAACAAGTCACTGTGATAGTCACTACAGACAAAAGATTGTAATTCATACTTCCTATATAATAATAGTGCAGCCTAGTATCAGTAGAGTGAAATCAGTGCAATGGATTTCTGTTGCTGCTGGTTGCTTTGTTAGTTTAATGATACAAATTGCCATCTTTCTCTTGTGCTTGCCTCGGTAGTTCAAGGTGATGCAGATACCTGCAACACTGGTGTTCTGGCACTAATTTGCGTTTTTATTCCTGAATATTAATTATCGCCAAATCAACTCAACACAGGTTTGTGACAATATTTTAATCTTTTGATATCATCATCAAGCCTGAATTTTGATGTTTTCAAGAAAATGATTAATACTAGGCCAACTTATTTTGTGTTAAGCTGATGTTTTGTATATGCATAATGCATGACTATACCAAAATCTACCATTGCTTGTAAGTTTGAAAACAAATACAAATGTTGTTTAAGTTGTTGCAGAGTTTTCTACATAGTTTCTTCTATGTTTTCAAATGTCATGATAAATTCAGCCAAGCTCTGCTTTCTCTTTTTTTTACCAATTTCAGAGTTTCCTGTTCCAGAAATTCAGTTGTAACTAGCTTGTATAATTAAAATAAGTTGTGACTGTTTTCACAGTGGTGTGAAAAGCTCTGTACAAATTGTTTGTGTGATCTTACATTTTGGTTGCTTTGCTTTTGGGTAGCTGTGCAATCCTACTACTTGAACATTTGTATTGCAGCTTGAACATTGGATCTACAAGCCTTTGTAAAGTAGTTTTGCGCATATTGAAAGCAAAATTTTCTATGATCATGCAACTTTTGATTTTTGTGCTATATTTGTAGCAATTCTATTTTCACAAAAATTAGTTCTTTTAAGTTTTTAAGAATGTTAAAATTGTTATTTACTGTTTGAATGTGACTTACAAACATGTCTCTGGATGATCCAAGGCTCGAGTGGATGAGGGATAAAGTTTGTGTGGGGTTAAATATAAAAGATTATGAGGTAACTAAAGTTTTTTTGCATTTTGTGTTCATAGATTTTTTTAACAAAATGTTTATTTGAAGCAATATTTAAAAAGTGAGTCCTGTGCCATGACGTTAAACTGGAACCAGCATTTGAGCTGTAGTTTGTTGGTTTGGCAATTTTGGGTGAAACTGGAAGGCACCTTGTGCAGTGTCCATCATTACCCCCAGATTAACTCTAACACCTGGGTGCTCTAGCTGTGCATCAAACATTTTTATAAAGGCAGACTGAGCTCTTCAGCCATTTAAGGCAATCAGTCCAGGTATGAGAAACCAGTTGGTAAAAAAGATATATTTCTGCACCGTCCATGCAGCTGGACCATGGCCCAAACATATTGGCCACACCTTTCTTTGGAACACTGGTGGAGATGTGAAGTGTGGTCTATTGATAACTAGACAACTCAGTGAACCTAACTCTTGGCTGGGCTCACTTTGGATCTTTCTGAAAAAGATCATCCCTTCTTGCGAAGTGGTTCAGACACACACAGAGAACATAAAAACTAGTTGAGTACCAGTACCCACATATATTATGTAGCATTTATTACAGAATGACTTGCTTCAAAAGAGATGGGGTCTCCTTAAATTGAAGATATGCCAGTAAAGATAAAGTGTGTGAAACTAACTTGCATTTTTCTTTTTTAGCTTTATTGACTTGAGAGCTAAGGAAGTGCTTTTTTTATTCCACAGCTGGAGAGACTTTTTAGAATTACTAAATATCGCTGATGTACCACAGATTCATTCCAACTAGATTCTGGCTAGAAATAAAAACTAAAAATTACACTGTGCACCATAATTGACAAAATTTATCAGTTGTTGTGAAGTTGCTTAACTGCACCACAGTAATTGCCAAATCACTGCTGGGAGCTTTCAACAGAGTTTTATTTGCAATAGTTGTTCTGCAAAGATGTTTTGGGATATCAAATGACAAGGATTTATGAATAAATTTGGGCAGTTGTATAGCATAGTTGATAGTTGATTTCTTGTCCAATTGTAGATGGTTAATGAGCAGCATATCACCTCAGAGCTTGAAAATGATAATGACTAAAATATCCAATGCATAATATGATGGCTTTTGTCACCAGAGATAGGTTTGAGACTTGGTCTCAATCTCAAGACATTTTGTGAGTCTCATGTCTCATCTGTAGTTCTCAGTATCAAGGATTTTCATTGCTCCACCAGTAACCATAGTAAAAGCATCCATAATTTAACCTGTTAATAGTCTATCATGTCGTAGGAAAAGAAAAAACCTGAAACAATGGGAATCCTTTATTTTGAAAATTTCAAGAATAGTTTGGTGAATCTGACTAATTTTCAGGTCTTCAGTCTCAGTTTCAAACATTCAGTTTTTGGTCTCAGGTTTTTAAAAAAAGTCTTGGTTTTTATCTTAGAGGTTCCTTGACTTCATCAGTCGCTGTCACTTCAATGTATTCATCTATAATTTTGAGCTCAAAAAGGTAGAAAGAAAGCTATTCTTTTCTTCAAGAAGCTTGAAACAGTAATGCCTTTGTTTATACTATAGTTGACGTTGGTAGAGTATGAAACTATTGATGTTGTTGTGATGTTCTTGCCTATGTAAAAGAAACCTCCACATGATTGACCCCATTTTTAAACGATTAAAAGAGCAGCATCTTTGCATTCCAAAACCTTTGGTAAATTGTGTTTTTCAGTCTGCTGATTAGGTAAAATACATGCATTTTTAAATTTTATTTCATGCATGTTTATAAATACAGGGGTATAAAAAGATTTGCTACATTCATTTTAATTTTAGCACAGTTGCCTTAATGGTTAACGTTTAAATACTTTTTCATTGCAAAAAACACTCAACGACAAACCTGTGATAAAAGTAATGATGGAAAACACTGTTGCTTTGAAATGAAATAAACTGTTTTAATTGCTTAGCTGAGACAATATATTTGATGGAAATTAAGGCCATGCAAATATGTGTTAAGTTACAGAGTTTTTTAATTCCATTTCGGGCTAAATTTTTGGTTGAACCCAGTTTTGGTGGAGGAAGACAATTTGTTTTTTTTTGGTACATCTCTTCTAAACACTGGAAAAAAGACTCCTTTTTCCACTGGCCTAGTGCATGGAAAACTTTTACTTTACAGTGTCCAATGCAAATTGCAGATTTTTGTACATGTTTCTATTAGAACTAGTTTTAAAAAGTTTTATTCACCCAGGGTCTAGTATAGGGTGTGGGACGTATTTACTATTGCAGGCTGCATGAATTGTGGAATGTCACTGGTGGGTGGCAGAAAATCACCAATTTCATCTTAAAAATATATCTTTGTTTTCCTAAGGAAAATAAAGAGAGAAAACTATGAGCAGTGAGAGAAACTTCTTTTCACTCACTTCATGGAGTTTTGTTTTCCAAACAACCTATCTGCTTCTCATGGAGTTTTGTTTTAAATTGGGTAATAAATAGTCTGATGTGGGCCATGTTAAATGTTCACGTGGACTGCATTTAGCCCAAGTGCCACAGGTTTCCTATCCCTGGTCTAGCACAATGCCACACTCATCATGCACTTGACATCAGTTCTGTACAATACAAAACAAATTGTTATTACAGTAGATGTGATTAAACTTTAAACTGTATTAACAGGTAAAGTAAAATGGATTCTACTATGCTGCATGCTTCACTGTTGCTTATATTATGCTCTCCTGGTGTGGTTGGTTTTGATATCTTTGCACATATTTCAGTTAACATTTCCGATCTATTTTGTCATTATTTTTCTCTTTTAGTTCCCAACCAATTCTTCAAGTGCAGTTTAGTTCTTGCAGTATTTGATTTTGAAGTTGTGCAAATTGTAAAATGTTGATCTCTGGGTCCGAGTAGTGGTTATTATCTGTCCTAGTATCTTTTGATTTTGTGTGATGTGTTTTATGATCATGTTGTATCATATTGGAAGGTTTTTGGGGAACTATTATCACGACATGATGGTGCAAACGAAATGAGAATTCTTCATTTCTTTAATGACTCTTCAGATGAAGATGGAACTTCTACTTTGCTGTTTTATGCTCACATGGTTGAAGAGGAGCACAGCATTGAAGTCGAATGTGGTAATGTCATAAGGCTGATCTGCTTAGTTGACTTGTGATGTCATAAGTAGGGTTGGTTTATCCAAATAACGGTTATCCAGTTAACCGAGAGTATTTTTGCTATACAATATGCAGATATATTTCTGTCGGTTAATTGAATAAAAAAGTAACGTAATTAATGCATTTTACGCTTTTTTAACGGCCTGCCACTCTTCAGATTTTTTTGTTGATTTAATCTGCTTTAATAGAGCACCGGTTAAAAGAGTGCAACCCGTTATTTGAGCAAGTTTTGAATATCCCAGAAAAGTTGAAAAATATTCCTTTCTTGTTTAACACGAAAGAAGTATATACAGTAAAGTGATTGTAGATTTTGCAATATCTTTGAATCTACTTCCGAATTTTTCAAAACAGACAAGTACTGCAGTCTCCTCTGAAACTTCCACGATGGTCATCCCACCCTTGCACTTTTTCAAATTTTCGCAACATTCAATTTTTAGGCTATATCTCAAAAAGTTTATGACGCCAATCTGTGTGAAATTGATGCCATGAGCTTTTTTTTGGTAGTATTTCATGATAAAGCTTGGCAGCTTTCAACACAAGAACTAAGAACATCACGAGGCTTTACGTGAACCAAACTGCCACTTCTGTTACCTTGTAAATGGTTAGCTGTTAGTATTTATTAAATACACTTTCTGTTACGTTTCAAGGAACGTTATTTTTGCACATCTGTATAATAGTCATGCAGTTGGCATAATAAAATCTCATTTTTTTCAAACGTTTATGCCAATCTCAGGTTGCTTTGTCAGATCTCTGAAAGGAAATTGAATAAGTCTGACTACACAGCTCACATTTGCAATTACGAACTAAACTTAACCTTCAGAAGTGACTACTAAAACGGCAACAACTATCGAACCGTATTTCACACTTGATCTGGCAGATACAAAACGCTTTTTTATCAAAAAAGAAAACAGCTGCAAAACTTAAGCCGTCTCTACATTAACTAGGTGCTATTTAGAAAACAGGCTACGCATTACAGTAAAACAATGAACATTGTAGCAATTACATAACAGAAACGGATTATGATGGGGTCAATAAAATCCGCGTAGTTCACTTTGATTTTCGTTGGCAACGGATCCCACGCACTGTGGACCAGCGCGCCGGCACTACACAAGCAGCAAGTTTGCGTAGGTTAGTAAAGTTAGCGCTGGGCCTTATTAGAAGCAACCGGTCAAATCGGGTTAAATCCAGCGCTGCATATATGACGAAAACCATGCATTTTTAACATTTACTGCTTCGGGAAAGCGTTTCGTATGAAGCATAACGTATCAACTATGAAGTCGTAGCAAAGAGTCCTCATGCACTGAATGTCCTTTCTGCTTCCACGGAAGCGGGCTGGATAGTAAGCTTCATAGTGGATTTGAAGATTTGCAGGGCGTTACAAAGTGTAAAAGTCAGTAATAACGTTACTTCTCGATCCGGTTAACCGACAGAAATACATCCGGATATCGAAAAGCAAAAAACTCGGTTATCCGGTTAACCGATACCCGGATAATACAACCCTAGTGTGGGGCAAGTGCAACTTTTTTATTTCGCACCGTCAGTTTTTGGCCATAACAAAAAATCTTCGTTTTTTGGAAATAACGTGGTAATCAAGGGGTGGAAGGTGGAATAGGGAGATTCATACACGGGTTGGTGAAGCAAACGCAGTTCTGCGTGAGCTTTATCGCTCTGTGGTGACAAAACGGGAGCTTTCAAACACCGCAAAGCTGTCAATTTTTAAATCTGTCTTTGTTCCAATCCTCACCTATAGTCATGGATCTGCGAAATGACCACAAGAGCAGAGATCGACTGATATGGCTTTTTTGGGGCCGATGCCGATAACTGATATTTCAAAAATTTTTTAATTTTGTTTTCTGCTTCATTATCGAAAATGTAATGTATTCTATTCCTTACTTTTTAAAAAAAACTTCAAAAATCAGGATTTATGAGCTAAAATTTTTCAAATTGTACCGATTTCAATATTTTCCCATGATTTTTAATTAATCTGATCAATGATAATGCTTTTGTTTCGGTTGTGACGGCCGACGCACGCTCCGTGGTTAATCTTGTCTGTTTGTTTATGAAACCGCATCTGCTAGAGTTGTTGTAAGATAGCTGTCTTGACTTGCTTCGTTGCGCTTTCTTGCGCAAGTTGTCTACATACGTGGGGAATATAACAGTGTTTTGTCAACTCCTATTGAGGCCGATAATATCGGCCGATACCGATATATCGGTGAAACCCAAATATTGGCCGCCGATATATCGGTCTATCTCTGCACAAAAGTGCTATCTCAAGTGCAGAGATGGGATTTTTGCGAGGAGTTCACGGCGTGACAAAGTGCGCAGCTGTGACATTCATAAGCCTTGAATGTCGAACCACTTCTCTGAGTCGAGAGGTCCCAGCCAATATGCTTCAGCTATATGGCCAGAATGTTCCAGGAAAGAATGGCAAGGCAAGTCCTGCTGACTACACCCAAGGGAAAGGGGCCCAGAGATAGACCAAGGACCAGGCGGCGTGACTACACCTCCAACCTTGCTTCTTCTCATGGCTTGAAGCCAGTAGAGTTATCTGAGATTACTGTTGACCGTGAGGTGTTTCGAGTCCTCCTGGGGACGCTGCCACCGCGACCCTCATGAAAAGAAAAACGGTCATGAAAATGAATGAAGAATTTTTTTGGCAATAACTCATTACCTTGGAAGATTTTTGCAATGAAAAGAAGCACCTTACCATGTTTGGAGCGAAGGAATCAATTTCTGAAGTTAAATTTTGATAAGATGAAGATTTTAATAATCAACTTTGGTCTCAAAATTTTCCTCAATTTTTTATAGGCTACCCATGATTTGGGAAAATATTTCGACGTGTTGATGAACAGTTACAGAAATTTTTCGTTTCTTTGTACGAAGAAATTATGGTACTATAATGTGCAATTATATAATTTGCAATTATATAATATTCAATTATATAATTTATAAGTTTACGAAGTTCGGTCGATGTAAGTTTTGTGTGAATGAAGATAGGTCGCTTGAAACATCACAACATAATTACTTAAATTAATACGATGAAACAAAAGCATATACGGATGAGTGTAGTACTTTTGATCATTCAAGAATTGCGCGTACGTCTTTCGCATTAATGTTGAAAGAGAGTGCCTCCTGAGTGTGTTTGCCATATGCGATTTTGCTGTGTTTTATTTGTTAGCCACTGAATAGATCAAGACAAACACTATGTAGGAACAATTTTCTCTAATTATCAAATCAACAGGATTAACTGCAAATAAAACAAAGCGAAAAATGAAGAAATCAATGAAAGAAACAACCGCATTAGGTTTGAAGAATCATGGTTTGGAACATGGGGAATGTGATCTATTGCTGTAGTCATCAACGTTGTTGGACACAGCTGCTGAGCTCGTTGTCATTTAAAGATGTCAGGAGGGTTAGCTGCACTCTGTATTTACGTTACTTGGAATCTTTTTGATGAAAATACTAATGTAAGTGGAAGCAAGAGCTGTCTGAAAATAGAACCTGAAGATAAAATATGAGAGCAAGTTAGCAAACAACTGTTTACTTCCACAGTAGGTCACTGAAAGTGTACAGAATCTTCTGCAAGTCATGTTTTTAATTTGGCAGTTGCGTTTGAATATCGTCCAAGGGCAGGAGCGGAAACTACACACAAAAGATGTTAAGAAGGAACACAACAGTATTCATCCTTCGGCCGATAGAAGTATGGGGATGGACCATGCAGGCCTGTAGCCATGAGGCGGCATTCGGGGCCAATGTCCCCAATTTTGTTTGTGCCTCCAAATTTTGTTGTGGCTCAAAAATTTTCTGAACATAAAATAATAACAAAAATCTTGCCCCCTAAAAATGTATTTTGCCCCCCCAAATCTTGAAACCTGGCTACGGGTCTGGGACCATGAGGTGCTGTAAACAAGAGGTGGCCATGGACCAGGAGTGCCGGAATTGACTCCGGCAGGATTCTGTGTTTTTTTCTCTGACCCGGATCCGGAAGTTTGAGTCAAAAATTTGTGAAAAACCGGTTCCGGAGTAACTTTTTTATTTCGGCAGCATCAGGAATCTACGTGGTGTTTATTGGTCAATTTTAGTTGCATGGATGGTTTGTGGAGTTTGGACTGGAGTCGGATTCTCAAATTTGAAAAAACATCTTTGACGGATCAGGATTAAATATTTTGGAATAGAAGCGGAGTCGGAGTCCGAAAATGTGACTCTAGGCACCTCTGCTACAAAGTTGATGCTATATGGGTCGTGGGAAGATCAATTTCTTTGACTTATTAGATGAATATGAATGTTGAAAGGAGAAATGTGTGAAATCAGTTCTTGGTGAGTTCAGTTCTGATGTGTCTATATGCCCTTGCCATGGGCATCTGAAGGATATTTTCCATAGGGAGGCCAATAGTAGATTTTTAAGTGACAAAATTTCATTTTACTCACTCGAAACTGAGAAAACGACCTTTTTTGCTAAAAACTTAGTAGGAAAATGTCAAATCTCAAATTCCAGAGGTCCCAAGGCCTCTCCCTCCCCCCCCCCTTCCGACTATGGCCCTTGTCCTAACAAAGGTCCTCAGTTAGATATGGTGGATTCTTTTTACCAGAGACCCCCCGGTTCTGGCTACGACTCAGCATGATTGCATTCTTCTGTTATTTTATTAACCCCTGTGGTGCAGATCATGCCGCTTAACCAAGCACGTCAAAAATAAATAAGTTTAACCGAATTAAAGTTTAGTGTCTGAACGTTTCTTCCAGTAGAATATCAAAAGTACCTTTGGTCAATGTGACGGAAATGGTGTTGACCGCTATCTTGTCGGATAGTGACGAATAAAACGAATTGTTTCATCCTTCTTTGCAGAAGTAGATGACGTGGAAGTGACGTCAGAAGCAGGCTCAGCAAACAGCGACAAACCTCACAGCTCAGCATCCGGCGAAGCAGCTGTTGCTGCTGAGGCTGGTGAGGTTCAAGACGACAACCAGGCTGCTACTGATGATGCACAGCCCGGTGAGTGTGCACAACATAAATATCGCGCGTGCACTCCTGAAATTTCCCTTTTGTTATTTGCGTAAAGCAGTCGATGAAATTGAAATGATCGTGTTTTGCTGAAGCTACTGAAGAAACCCCGGCGCCCCCTAGTGGTGATGCAGAACCTCCCACTCTTGATCAAAGCGACGCTCACAACGAAGAGGAGAATGAAGACGGAGTCCCGGCATCGAAGCAAATAAAAACGGTTTGTGCGGTGACTGTAGAATGTGATCAACAGATACTTCTGAGTTATAAAAATTTCATCCCAGATTATTTTACTCAGTGTTTGCCCTCACTGCAGGTTGGGCCTGCACTTAGGCCGCTTTAGAAAGTTGCAGATAATGTTGTTAATTTCAAATTTCAATGCTATGTTCACTGTTTCTTTGGTTGAGCGTAGTGTCTGGGTTTAACGTACAACGCCACGACACTCATGAAACATTTCCAATTTCTTTTTATGTAAACCTTTTGTTTCAATTAGAAGATACCGGCTTTGGTTGATCAACAGTGCATTACATTCTAGGGTCATGTGATTCATTGAACAGTAGCATCACTAGAGGTTGTGGACTTATGAACCCTTTAAATAATAAAAAATCTTGAAATGAACGGAGGCAGGTTTCTGCCGCTGCACAAGCCTTGGTTCAATTGTTGTTCAACGGCACTTTTTTGCGGACTAGACTTCGTGACACCTCTTTCTTTCCATGATCACCAAGTTTCACAGTAATGTTCAGTGTTTGAAGGTAAAGCCCATCAGTGATCGGCAATGTCAGATGCCCCGTTGCTCCCTCTGCGTTTTAAGCTATATTCGTTAAATTCTGAGTCACATCAATTTCTGCGATAGTAATCCTTCTATGGTTGACATCAACTGCCTGCGTATTTGTGTGCTCGCACACTTTTAAGATCATTTCGATTTTGCAGGGCCACCCTTGTAGGATTTGCAAATCTTTTCGCAAACAAATGTAGTTTCCCCTTCGAATGGACTTCTGAAATGACCGTTTATTTGAAAATGACCCAGTGGGTAGTGCTCGTTAACTTGAGGTGTGGACCTGGCCTGACGTAGAATTATTTGGACAGCTGCTTAAACGTTAAATACGTTTTATGCTTACTCACCACCACTGACAAGTGACAACCACATGGATCATTACAAACTACTGGTGTGCAGTGACTTCCAGAAACTATTAGCTTCAAACAAAAGCTGAACGAATGAATCTCATGAAAGATAACTTTCCGTGACCTCGTGATCTGATCATTCAAATACATCGACAGAAAATCGTCACCCAGACTGTGAAGCGACAAGTCTTGTATCTATGCGAGTCACATCTGCCTGAAGAACGCATTGACAAGGTACTGAGGCGTTGTTCTGTTCTTCTATCCTTGTGCAGTTGCTTAATATAGCATTTTTCTTCCACACATCACGTGCTTGTTTGCGGTAAAAGGTTGCGTCATTTACCGAAATGCCTTGCTTGCCTGAAGTGGCATCCCGAGTGCAAGCTGAACTTGTCACTCAAGATGATAAGGGATTGTAACAGAAACGACTTTGCGTTGAATGCTCAATGCAGTACATCAGTTCAGATTGCGTTCATGTGATTCTTGACTGGCGTTGACCACTGTCTATCCTATATGTGTGCGGGCCTGTGCTATCTGTGCGAAGCCTGATGCTGCATCACATGATTGAGTTTATGCGCAGTTAATAACATCTGCCATGATTTCATAGATTAGTTATTTTTGTAAGACTGTGATGTGACGTGTATCGCTGTGGCTGCGTAACAAAGTGTCTGCCCTGCTCGAGATCACTAGTCTATATTTTCTGATATTGTGACCGAATTAATTCAGATTTTTTTCGGTCATTCCGAAAATTCGGTCTTTGAGCGAAAAAAGACCGAAAAAAACCTATCTCTGTTTGCGTTGCATATCATTTTATCATTCAAGCTGTTTGCGTTGCATATCATTTTATTATTCATTAGTTTAATCATAGCACTTTACCCACATTAGTATTTGTAACGATATAGCACAACATTGACTTAGTAAACCCTTCTGGAATATTAACTTGCACGCCGAAAAAAATCCTTACTTTATTCAGTCCAGGTGATCAAATACAATGTTACCAGGCATGAACATATGACAAGGATTGCAACGTAAAAGTATGATAACATTTGAAAAGTATAGTTTTCAGGTTACTGTATGATTGTTACAATTGTAGTAGTAATATTTCATCATAGTTGCAATGTTTCATCATAGTAGCAATGTTTCATTATAGTAGCAATGTTACATCATAGTAGCAATGTTTCATCGTAGTAGCAATGTTTGATCATAGTAGCAATGTTTCACCATAGTAGCAATGTTTCATCATAGTAGCAATGCTTCATCATAGTTGCAATGTTTCATCATGGTAGCAATGTTTCATCATAGTTGCAATGTTTCATCACAGCAGCAATGTTTCATCACAGTAGCAATGTTTCATCATAGTTGCAATGTTTCATCATAGTAGCAATGTTTCATCATAGTAGCAATGTTTCATCATAATAGCAATGTTTCATCATAGTTGCAATGTTTCATCACAGTAGCAATGTTTCATCATAGTTGCAATGTTTCATCACAGTAGCAATATTTCATCACAGTAGCAATGTTTCATCATAGTTGCAATGTTTCATCACAGTAGCAATGTTTCATCACAGTAGCAATGTTTCATCATAGTAGCAATGTTTCATCATAGTAGCAATGTTTCATCATAGTAGCAATGTTTCATCATAATAGCAATGTTTCATCATAGTAGCAATGTTTCATCACAGTAGCAATGTTTCATCACAGTAGCAATATTTCATCACAGTAGCAATATTTCATCACAGTAGCAATGTTTCATCATAGTTGCAATGTTTCATCACAGTAGCAATGTTTCATCACAGTAGCAATGTTTCATCATAGTAGCAATGTTTCATCATAGTAGCAATGTTTCATCATAGTAGCAATGTTTCATCACAGTAGCAATATTTCATCATAGTTGCAATGTTTCATCATGGTAGCAATGTTTCATCATGGTAGCAATGTTTCATCATAGTAGCAATGTTTCATCATGGTAGCAATGTTTCATCATAGTTGCAATGTTTCATAATAGTAGCAATCTTTCATCATGGTTGGAATGTTTCATCATAGTAGCAATGTTTCACACTTTGAGAGCCGGTGTACGATATGTTTGTACTTAGATTTTAGCCTAAAAACAGCAGTTTTCAGTTGCCTTGCCAAAGCCCTAGCTCCGCCGCCGATTGTGCTAGAGAGCTGTTCAAGGACTCAAACGGATCGGCCAGTCTTCTAGTCTGCACTCGAAAAAATTTTTTTGGTTGAGGGTGCAGATTTTTTTGTGAGTGAAGTCATAAGTGAATTAGTTTTGGGGTCATTTTGGCTCATGTTGCCTGGCCTAGGGCCCAACCGCTAGGTCAAAATGTTTCGCTGAAGTTTTCATTGGAATCTAGGCTCGAGTCCGAGTCTTTTGAGCCTTTGATCGACTTTCTAGCGTTTCTGGGTCAAACGTTATGATCTAAAACAAACAAATTTATTATCTAATTAGCTAATTAGTCAAATATTTTTACTACTTTAGATCATAACTTTCGAACCTGAAATCCCAGCAGGTCATCCAAAGTATCAAAAGACTCGGGTTGTAGACTAGTTTCCAGTAAAAACTTCAGCGAAATACTACCGCCTAACGGTTGGTGCCCAGGACCAGGCAAAGTGGGCCAAGGTGGTCATAAAGTCCTCCACTTATGACGTCACTCACAAAAAACCTGCACCCCCCAAGGAAAAAATTTTTTTTCGAATGCAGACTAGAAGACTTGCCGCGTCTTTTGATGCTTCGACCAGGTCCGTAACCCGTACAGGAGCAGAGAAATTCCCGCACAAAGCCACGTGCGTTTAGGCGTTTTTTTCCGAAAATCCTCAAAAGCAGCCGGACGCCAAAGTGTCATAGTTGCAATGTTTCATCATAGTAGCAATGTTTCATCATAGTAGCTGTGTTTCATCAGAGTAGCAATGTTTCATCATAGTTGCAATGTTTCATCATAGTAGCAATGTTTCATCATAGTAGCAGTGTTTCACCATAGTAGCAATGTTTCATCATAGTAGCAGTGTTTCATCATAGTAGCAGTGTTTCATCATAGTTGCCAGACTACTTTAATGACTAAAGTCAACAGCTGTGATGTCAGAGCTTGCATATAGTTCCATCTCTTGCATAACCACAAAAGTTCCCTTGTTTAATGTTTCCCTGTTTTTTCTAATGTGATTTTTGGTGACGGCAAATGGCGGGAGGCCTAAGACTGAATAATGCTTTTTGCTTGGTTGTTTGAGGTGAACTCTCTTGCCAAAGGAGCGCTACGGCGATTCACCTACTATCAGAAACATGTATCATGTCAAACAAATGAATATAAACTCTTCAGGTTTTTGTAGATAGTTGAGGATAGAAATCATATTATTGCAGCTTGCTCTAGTGCGTAATTATGAGTACAAATTATGAGTATATACGAATTATGAGTCAAAACCACCGCAGGTACTTCGCATGATAAACGCATGATAAAAACTATGTCAAAGGTGAATAAGGAGAGGTTTCCCGAAATCCAAGAAAATCTTCAGTTCCATAGCTTTCAAATAAAATATGAATCAACTTCATACCAGTTGACCTTTTCGAGTTATAAGCAATCGAAATAAGGCCATGCATGAACCACACAAAAACTACCGATATGTCCTACTTGACCCTGAGTTATATAAGTTCAAAGGTCATAAGAAAGTGCCAATAATTGGTTTTTGTTTAACACATTTTCTGATGCATTCCTGCAAAATTCCAACTAAAAGTATTCACAGATGAAAAAGATATAAAGTTTTTTTATTCATAATCACTAAACTCATAAAAAGTATGGGCAAAAATTAAATGGGAACACTGTAAATTTCAACCAGCAATAACTTAGCAAATTCTGGTCCGATTTGAAAAATTCAAAGTGTTTTGAAATCAGAATGATGTAATGTTTCTGCTTATGAAATTTCATGGATTTTGCTCACGGTCAGATATATAGCTCTGGATCACTTGACATGGGATGACCCTGTAACCGCTTAAGACCAACCAGTCCTTTTGCTTGGGATTTTCAAATTTTAAAAGTATTGTAGGTTTTTCAAAACGTTTTTTTAAAGAAATCAAATGATGATTTATTCGAAATTGCAAAGACTTGGTGTTCGCTTGGATCAAAATGTTCTTCCGCAATATACGTACCAGATCTTTCGGAGCAAAGTTTCAGTTTCGTGTTGTTCGAACAGGAGTGTGTGTATTTCGTCCGAAACCTCGCTGGCGTCATTCCAGTCCCCAACGATCTTGATGAGGCCAACACCACCCTGTCCACCCATGTTGAGAGTGGGGTCCTTAACAGCCACTCCCTATCTTCGCTCGAGCAAATGATTTCTCAGGTTAGTGCTCGTCACGCATCGTTTGTTGCCTGTTCGTCACGCGTCGATGAAGGTTCATAAACATCATGACAGTGGTGGTGACGTATTCACAGGTGTTCATGCCTCTCCTGTCGTTTGGACAACATAAGTCCGGGGAGATCCCCACGTCGGTGACGTCATCGCCTCCGCTCAATGAAGCAGAACCGAGACAGGCGAACGACCTGAGGTTCGCAGATGAGTTGTTTGCTTTGTTGGTTTCCTGGAAATCTTGGCTGGCAATTGTTTAGTATTGGATGGTGCGGGAATGAAAAGCAAAGTCATCATCATTCAACTGTGAGATCGACTTGTGACGACACAGTTGAATTTCAGCTCTGATTGTCTGATACCGCGAAGACATTGGAGCGTTGCTATCCTACGTCACTTACCCTAATGGCGCTTGGCTCATGCGCTTAAGCAAAACACCATCTTACTGTTTAAACTGTTAGTGGTCGACAAACTGTGGACTTCGGCTCAATCGTGGGCCGTTCAGCACTTTTCATTGGGCCGCGCAACACTTACTGTTGTGAGCTGCGTGGTATGTAAGGGCTACAGTCATGCGCTGGTTGCGTGGAATAAAACGTATGTTACGGTGACAACAATGGAACATTGATTGTTTGACGTTAACAAGGCATTGTTCTTATCATTAGACTGTTTATGACATTAACATCACATTGCTTTGTAACAGGAAACTGAATACAGCATAAATCTGAAATTGAACTTTCAAAATTAAGCCTGGGCTTTAATTACGTCAGAAATGGCGCTTTGTGGTATCATAAAGAAAGTTTGCTCGCTGATGTAACAACTGCTCCTACCCCAAACCTGTACATACGGCTGAAGCTGTGAAAATATCGGAACAGACCCTTTCTTAAGTCTTTGATGTCGAAACGTATTTCTTTACAGATGAACACTGTTTTGTGATTTTTGTGTTCACGTCACTAGAATATTTTGTTTTTGCGCCATTCCGCACCGGAACACACGTTTTAGATTCGCTTTTTTGCCGTAATTCGCTTTTTTGCTGTAATTCGCTTTCAGACTATTTCTCAATCAAAACGAGAGAAAATTTCAAGCACCAAGTCATGTCCAGCTGTTTGTTGTAGTTTTTGACAATTTCTAGTTTCATTATTTTCTAAAAAGTCAATGAGCGAAAACTGCAAAAGTCATCACTGCCAGCCATTGGATATGCGGTTTAATATGCGGTCGAAGTCAAGAAAGCAGCAAATGCGCAAACCACGAGCGAGCGTGTGTCGTCAGCAAACTGCAACGTTTTTATGCTCAGCACAGACCAGTCCTTCCCAACCTCGCTTCTTGTGTGAATTAAATGGTTTTTGGGTAAAACTGGTGTCAGTCACGATCTCGGTGCTGCATTACTGTTGTTTCAACCGGATGTGAAAAAAACTCCACTGTTTCCGGCAAAGCATGGTTTAGAATTGTTGGCATCTTTCGGACGACTTATTCATTTTCAAAAACCATGTTTTTGTAACGAATATTAATCATTGCCTGGCGCTGAGCCTTAACTACCTGGCTGCGAAGCCCTGTTTGAGAGGACTCTGAAATCATGTTTGACGTTCCTTATTTTCAGAACTTCGCCAAATTTAGGCAGATAGTTTGTATGGCACCAAAGTTAGCAAGATAAAGTTTCACACAGAATCTACTTGTGTCACCACTCCGACACAATTTTATGTATTCCGTTTTCAGGTTCATGACCTGCTGTGTTTGTTGCGTAATGAACCTTTTGTTGGCGATAGACTTTTATACATTTCCGTTCTCGATTCTATTTTGAAAAAGCTGCCTTCTCAGTAGCAAGCGAAGTGTATGAGTTGAAGGCTGTGTAGTAGTAGATGCTAACCTCTCGCAAACTGCTTTAAATTTAAAAGTGTAACTTTTACGTCATTGTTTTCACCAATCCTTGTATCGGTTCAGATGTTTTCCCTATGTAGCGTTGAATATCGACTGGTAGACTCGGGACTTGGATTGATGCTGTTGACCTCAATCCAAAGAGCGTTTTTTGCAGATTTATTTGCTGGTAATTAGCAGGCAGCGTTAGCTTGGGTTGTGGCTCTGTGTCAGAGATTCGGTTCACTCATTATCCACACTTACGTCGCATGCGTAAACGCCTACGTCACATGCGTAAACGCAAAGTCGCATGCGTGAACGCCAACGTCACGTGCGGGAACGTATGCGTCGCCTGCGTAAATGCTTACGTCACGTGCGTGACCGTATACGTAGCGTTCAAAGGTTTACAACAAAAATGTACGATTTACCCTGATGACGATTTAAATGTCGTTAGTTTTGTAATTTGTTGTGAAGTAGCAAACAATTTAAATTGACGCCCACCGTCTGACGTCACCGACCACTCATGGTGGTTCCTACATGGTTTTTCCAGTTGTCATTTATCATAGTGCGACGTATAGTCCAAAGCTTGGACCGCGTTTTCTGCATCGGTCTTGAAGTTAAGGGTCGCTCGGCCCAGAGCTTTGAACATTGTTGTGGCTTCGTGATGCGAACACGTGGGTGGTTTGTTGACTTTCAGCGGCAAGGAGATCCACCAGCCCGAGGTGCAGAGCAGGGTCATGATGAGGGACGAGTTCCTGATGAACTTGTCCAAGTTCGTCAAACACATCCAGCGGACTATACAGCAACTCGAAGGTACTTCTGTGCAGCTGAGGTTACAACTTCCTGTCATGGCTCTTGTTTAAATTGCCCATAACTCGCCTTGCAATTGCTGCATGCCTTGTAGTGGTGCAATAACAAAGGTCGTGAACCATGGTTACCGGGACGCTAAGAAATCGTTTCAACTGCAGGGGCGGTTCTTCAGTTTCGAACTTAAAACCTTTACAGTTTTCAACCGCTGTTCTTGGGTTCAACTCGTACAACACCCTCCCTGAAACTGACCGTTGACGCCGATGACGCAGCGACTATGCGATGTTTCTATGGTGACCGTGCGTCCTGGTTTGGCCTCGGGCTGGTGTTTCGTCGCGACCACTTATTTATCAGTAAACCAGGCCAACCACCGACCCCCGCAAAGAGATATAGGGGTAGGGGTGGTGGGGGGGTGATTGTGGGTCCCATCGGGAACAGTGGAAGCCACCGTGAACGTTTACCTTTTGCGAATTATGGCGAGGCCTCATTTTGTTTTCGCATTTTGTCGGATATCAGGGGATATTACAGAAGCCCATCCCAGTGCGTCAGAATTCTACCTTGTTGCTATTCGCGTTTCCCGATACACCATTTCTGTTTTTTTCCGCAGAGACATCTCGGTAATTTGTTCCATAATAGTATGAAAACTCGCTCTAACAGTGTTCACTAGTCTATATTTTCGAGCATTATGACCGACTTAACTTAATGTTTTTCGTTCATTTAAAAAAATTCCGTCAGTACCTGAAAAATGACCGATAAAAACTATCACCAATTGAACATTCATTGAAAGTTTGACAAAGTGATTGGTAAACCTTCCTGTTTCTACGAGTATCAGCCAGTTAAGCCTAAGCATCGATATTGCCTGAAACTTGCTGGTCACTGCCACGTGAGAACGGTAACATCTTCTTCATTAGTTGCCAAGTTGTAAACAGACACAGTTCGCATGTGTTGATAGTTTTTCACTACGGAGTTACTGATTATTGGCGTCAATTCCTGTCCATAACGTCATCTCCGATCCATGGCGGGGTTCTTGTTTTTGAGACAATTTAGATTTAGGTCAATTCGAAGAAGATGTTTTTGGTTTTAGATTTCAAATTAAAACACTTTGAATATTTCGATATTGAACTTCACTGAGTTCATTGAAACAAGATGACTGCTTTGAACTGCACAGCGATTTTAACTGAACTGACCAATTTATCCTGGACTGGATAAACTCGCTGATAAAATACGCTCCTAAGTGCAGCTGAACAATGTACAGCTTTGCTGCATGCAAATTTGTTCCCTTAAGGTTTTCTTTCATAATGCTTCCCTTATTCTCTTTGCGTGTGTCTGGCTTCGTTTGCAAACATTTGTCATCTTGGAATTTCAGGAGAAATAAAGTTGGATATTCCTGATCTGGCACTGGATGGCGATATAATCGAGCTATCGATGCAACCGGAGCTGATGGATCAGATCGAGGAAGCATGTGGGAACTGGCAGCAGCAGATCGCCTCTGCTATTGAGCTGCAGTTGAAGAAGAAGCCGCAGGTTCCCTCTACTGTGTCTCGTCTTTCTAACCGAGCTGCTTAGTGTTGATGTGTCGTTGCCCAGTCCATGTACTACCCTGTGCAATGTTCTTCAGGGGGATGGCCCTCTGGCTGAGATAGACTTCTGGCGGGAGAGGAACGCAGCTTTGAGTGCGTTGAACGAACAACTGAAGCTCCCGACCGTGGCCAAGATGTTGGATATTTTAGCTCAGAAACCTGATATGTCTGCGATATCCAACTTCAAGATGAGCCGAGATGAACTGGCGAAATATTACACTGAGGCGAAAGACAACGTCCGCTTCCTGACGACCTTAGAAAGACATTTCAAGGTTCAGTGTTTTCATTTTTCGCAAGTTATTGTTACTCTAAATCATTTGTCATCTGCAGTTTCAGATTTTGATTCGGTTATCTCTTTTTTTGTTTTAAAAAATGTCGACATTCGAAAAAATTAAAAGATGTAGGTATTTCATTTGAAAAAACCCGCGGACAGCTTGAATGCGCAGCTAGTGTTGGACTCTGGAGTCGATGGTCGCTTGTCAGGTGGGTCGAAGTTCATGCTGTGGTTTGGAAGAAGCAGTAAAGCTTCGTGTCGCATCGACAGGTAGTGTTGTGCATCAAGACCCAACTTTGCCAGGAACTGCGAGCGCCTTGAAATGCAACAGAGACTGTGTTTGTTCATCGGAACCCCGTGTGTGTGTGTTTGTGTGCGTGTGTGTGTTTGTGTGTGTGTGTGTGATCAACCTGTGTACCGCTGATAAGTGGACACTTCTGTGGCGTTTTTCTTCGTGCGCCGCGTTTCCAACGGACATTTTTACGCTCACAGCTGCTCCGAAGTAAAAAGCATTGATGCATTCCTATTTGATCTTTCACGCATTTCCTTTCTTTCTAGCACCAAAAATAAATACAACTCTGCCTTGCTTGCATTTAAAGAAACTGGAGTCATGGCCATAACGCATGGGCTCCCGCGCCATTTGCACCTTGTTCCTGTGGAGCCTTCTGTGAGAGGCACTCACGGGGATTTTTGAGGCTTAGTTTCTGAGCTCCTGCTAGTGGGGGACCCAGGTGTGTTTTTTTTGGGGGGGGAACCAAAGAAACGAGCCGTCTAAAATAATTTCCAAACTTAAACGTTTTTTCAAACACTTGTAGTTGTAGATGCACTCGAGCTTTTCAACGACTGCAGATGTTTGTTGCAGGATTACTTGTGTTTCAGGTGAAACTGTTCGATCAAAATGCAATTGTTTCGTACTTATTTTCTTTGAAATACCGTAAGGTGAAGAGGAAAAAAATCGATCATTTTTTTCGAAACGAGATGTTGTCAAAAACGTGAGAGCTGCTGTTCAGTCTGCTCTGATTTTTTGCCTTTGCTCTGAAAATCCGTAAAACCAATGTATTCGCGTGCGACATGCAAAGTCAAGAGGAGGGGCCACTTCAAGAGGTGCAGTGGTCGTTTTGGGGAGAAATCGCGGGAAACGGCCATTGGATGTCGCAGAAGAGGGATTTCGTTCAGTTTTTATGTGAAGTGCAAGATTCTGTGAAACCCCCTCGACACATTTCCCACCAGCAGCACATTGGTTACCACCATCAACACACTGGTTGCGACCAGCACATTGGTTACCACCACCAACACACTGGTTGCGACCAGCCCACTGGTTACCACCACCAACACACTGGTTGCGACCAGCACATTGGTTACCACCGAATGCACGTGTAACCTGAAAGTTTGTACCAAACCCAAGTGTGTGTTATGCTGCTGCCTTCCAACCTGTAGTGAACTTGACCTGGATGTCTATTTACTCCTATGCCTTATCTTTCTACGCCTGTGACGTTTTGATCAGCTATTGTGAAATCATAATCAGAGTGTATATCGCGCTTTGTCACAAAATCTGCTTCTAATGCAACAATTATTTCATCACAACTGGTTCGTGCTTGATGAGAAGCCTGCGGCTGTGATTGAAAATTCTTCATGCGGCCAGCCTTTGAATCTTACAGTTTTAAGTGGCAAAAACAGTTGATTTTATTATTGCCGATATATTTGATTATATTGCCAAAACATTGATTATATTGCCAAAGTGTTTGGTTTCAGAACTTAACTCACGGATCTGGATTCAGCACTGTTGTAGAAACTATCCCTTCCATGATGAACGCTTTGAGGATGGTTTGGATCATTTCAAGGTATTTCGGGTGGATTAAATGGTGGTGGTTGTGATGATCCCTGTTCAGAGACTGGTTCGAAAAAAGTCCAATAGATTTGATGTTTTGATAGTTTCCACGAATCAGTGTGAACCGAACCCAGAAAATATTTGATGGGATCCGCACATTTCTTTATTTTAAGATAACATCAGACAAAGGTTTCTAGGTGAACCATGATCAAGCAGAAAATTTCAGTTCCACTACAGTTCGCAGTTAATTGCCAGCGCGAAATATTGCATCGACTGATGCATGATCAAGTTGCTGCTTTGACCGTCTTTCGCCCAACCTGTGTTGTTCGTTTCAAGATTTGTCAGCTGCGTTATTTGTGATGCACTTGCAACGCAAACATGTCTTGTTTGACTTATACTGTACGGCGAAGCGCTGAACAAAGATAAAAAATATTTAATAGCAAAGTTCCTCCCCTCTGACATTTATTTCCAGGATAATTGGAATTTGGCGGAAAAGTTCTATTACTTGGCTGCAATGTATTAGCGTCATAAAGTGCATGAAGGGTGGTTATGAGTTTGTTGACGGCTTGACGATAGTCTAATCCACCTATGACCAACCCAAATGGCTAACTGGGCCAAAAATCACATCACTATCTCAACCAGGGCCGCACATTTTATGACATATTAATGAGGGCCGCACATTAAATGGCTTACTTTGACCTTAGCAAACTAAAGCTAATGTACTGAAAGCGTTCGAATCATAACTGCAATGGTAACAGACATGATATAACGGCACTGAGGACGACCTACATCAAAAATGTCAAATTAAAGATTATCAAAATAACGACAGGTTGTCAGCATGTAATTACTCCTATCACAGTGAAAACCTAAATTGGGCCGCACAAAACCTTCAATTGGGCCGCAAACGGCCCGCGGGCCGCGGGTTGGACATAACTGGTCTAACCGCACATCTGAGCTCTTGAAACCATAAACTCTGAATTATAGGTTTCATTTAAGGCAGTCCGGTCAGATTGTCTGCAACTACTCATAAGAAATAATAACAAAGCCACCGCAGTGACCATACATCAAGCGAATCAGTCGCAATAATTTATTTGCACAAGGAAACTAGTTTCGTGTTCGACACATCTTCAGCCCAATGCGAAAGTTGACAATGAAACAAAATTAGAAAAACTACGTACTGTGCTAAGAACAAAAGCTAAATAATAAAGCCAAAGAACGACTCCTTAACTCACTAGACCGATTACAAAACTGCTGGCACCGATCGTAAACGGCTATACAGCACTCTGAT
>Ga0210059_1002473_pt1 | contig 28964 bp, 10 predicted proteins | sample Ectturendosymbi2_FD_188042 | JGI IMG/M metagenome (GOLD analysis project Ga0210059, IMG submission 188042) | Ecteinascidia turbinata endosymbiont from Florida, USA - Sample 2 (SPAdes) (version 2) | ecosystem: Host-associated > Tunicates > Ascidians > Unclassified | place: Key West, Florida...
AAGCAATTTGTCCGTTAAATGTTTGCTCTGGAATGTCTATGGTCCGACTACAGTGTGGATTACTTTTACAAGAATTCTGAACGTCATACTAGCGTTGTAATACAATTCTCAGTTCAGCTGTTTAATGGTTTGGTGGTTCAGCTATTTAACACTTCCTTTAAATAAAATTATTTAAACTTACTACCTTGTGTTTGCTTTATCGGGCTTGGGGGGCGAAAACGACGTATCGAGAGTGAATAGGGGCGATGGAATAAAAAATATTGAGAAACACTGGTATAAACAAATATCATTGAACTTATTTTGGTTCCAGGTTAAAAACATTTTGCGTTTGTAACAACTGCTGTAGAACACATTTAAGACATTCTCAGCTAGATGGTATTTTACAACAAACATGTCGTTTATAGTCTTTGTTCCGAATTGTTATTAGGATTGAAACTTTGACCGTTTATCCCAAGTTACTTCGCTAAAAATAGTTTGTTTGCCAAAAATCCATCAAGGCTATTTTTTCACAAAAATGAGTTTAAGGCAACCCTGTGCCATGGTATCGTGTTTCGTTTTTTTAATTGACAAATCATTAAACCGCTGCACTTACTATCGTGGATACTAAAATTTGAAGGTAAACCATCTTAACTTTTTTGACTTACACAGCTGCAGCTTTCATTTGACAAGTAACTGTGAAGCTGCTGGATCCTTGGAAAAAATAGCCAATGATTGCCAAGACCGAAACAGTTGTACCTTGCACGCAAGCAACTCTAAATTTGGAGATCCGTGCTGGGGTGTTCCCAAATATATCAAGCTGGAATATGAGTGTGTTCCAGAGGGTAAGTTTTCCGTCAGAAACGATATGTCTAATTTATCAGGTTTGTGCCATTTCCGAAATATTTAAGTATAGCTCTACCAACATGTGAAAATGAGGTACAACCGCACTGCTCACAAAAACAAGGGTGTACTTTGTGAAACCTAAGCTTATATAGAAGATGGGCAATGAAATACTAATGAACAAATTAGCCTAAATCTGTTCACAAACTGGATTCACGATGGCAAAAGTAATAAAAAAACGTCCTCCCGGAAGTTGTAACTATTTGTGGCTTTTCACTGCAAAAACTTGTTAAAAACTGCTGTGAATGTTGAAGGATGGATGAAATAAAATTGGAAAAAAGTTGACGAGGTAGAGAATGCTTTGCTAGTATCTTGTAAACCAGTCATTTATGCAAGTTCCCGTTGTGCACAACACATATTCAATCCGAATACGTTTCGCCATCCAAATACTTAATTTAGTTTTGTCGCACAACAGATGTTTTCTTTTTCTTCGAACAAAAGATATATAGTTTCGCAGTTTACTGCAAAAAAAACTGCTTATGAGCATCGGCACAGGTCGTAAAGGCATTTTTAACCAAATCGAGCATGGTCATAGGCCATTGGCTGGTTAACGAGCATGCTAATGCGTTAGCATGTTGTCTTTAATCGCAGAGAGATACACTACGAAATCGGCTCTCGCCTGTGAGCATCGTGCTGACGTCACTGTGACGTGCGGAGAAGACGAAGTAATACTAGTGTTGGATGGATTCTATGGCCGCGACGAGGCCGAATCGTAAGAGAGTCGGCCTAGCTAGGCCAACAATAGTTAACAGTAACTGGCCACTTAGATATCGTAAGCCATACACGGTGACTGCTCAATGAATCGTCAGTAAGATTTTTCTTCGTTTTGCGGAAGTAAAAACGTAAAAACTGCTTAAAAACGGGAGAAGAAGCCTTTATGATTTAACTATACTTAACATGCAGTTGTGATAAGTTTAGCTGGTTAACCTGTCTTCCAGAATTGCAAATGCTCCAGCTGTCCACCCTAAACAGTGAGCAGCTGAGCTTGCTTCATCCGAAAAACGACAGTCTCGCTCACAGAGCTCAAATTGCTGAGCTTTATCATAAATCCTTTGCGTGTGCAAAATCCCAGTCCTTGCGTTACATCTGCACCTTGGAAAATGACCAAATATGTCTTTTGTTTGTATAGAAGTGGTTAGAAAACATTTGAGTGCAAGGCAACCATTTCGAATATTGCAATTTTAAGGAGCTTTATAGTATATCAGGCAATTAACTATTAAAATAGCCAGAAAGAAGCAGTGACGATTAGTGGATGCACCAATAGCGTTTCCATGTAAGATAGAAGTTATTTCACATCATTTACATTTCTGACAGTTTATGATTTGATAATTTATACCCAAACTTAGTATACTGGTTTCAAAAGTGCAGTTTTCAGACGTTCGTAAAACACTGTTCCAGGGCAGATCAAACCTTAGTGACAAAACCTCCAGACAGGTCTGATCACCTGTTTTGTTGTTGTGTCTCAATCTCCGTCTCAAAGGGCACAGTTGCGGTTCCATGCTCCTTGTCTCAAATTTGCAATGCTTATTCCCACATTGCATTTTGCCGGAAACAGTGCCTTACACTAAGCTTGAAAAAACGAGGGTTTAGACGTAGCTCATCTCGCTCATTGTTACATGAATACCAAATTGGGCAACAGGGAACAATAAAATATAAAGCAGACTTTCACACCAACTGTTGTAATGAAAAAAAAGCAGACGTTTCAGCCGAATAGATTGCGGGCCTATATCCGGACAAATGACATGCAGAGACAAAGTCACTGGAAGTGCCGATGTGAAAAGAAAGCATGATCAGTGTGCCGCAAAGATTAAAACCCGATGAAAGGCAATTAAGGAATGCCACGAATAAAATATATAAAAAGCAAGGAAGACAATGTATGTTTGGCGTGAATGATAACAAGAATAAACATGGGTGCCATGACGAAAACATGACTAAACGAATGAATTTATATTAAAATATTAATACAACCGTAAACTTCTTTGCATCCAGGCTCTACTTTGCAGACATTAGAAAAAAATACGAAGATTTTTAAGCGGTGGCAAAAACGGTTTGGTGAAACGACTTTATCTAATTTTTTTTCTGAAGGCACAATATTTATTTACTAGTACATGCTTTTGGTATATTTAGAGTATGGGTATTGCTTCAAATCATTCACTGAAAGTTTGTTGACATGGTACTCGCTTGTCAATGTCATGAAAAGTCACATTATAGTCAGAAATATGCTCTAAACGGATATTATTGTCAAAAGACCGTTTCCAATGTTTCTTAGAAACCGTAAGTTTTGCCTTTTTTATTATAAAGGTGTTATACTGGACGTTGCAGCAAGACTCATGGATTGTTTATAGTTTTTAAGCGTTTACTCATAACTGACATTCAAAGTGTGCAATTTAAAAAAATTAATTCGTTTATGTGAATCTATTGTGAATTGAATATTTTGGTTCAAGTCTTAAACCTAATGCTTCATTAATTCACCAAAATCTTTGCACAATCTACGGAACTCTTTAAAGTTCAGCTGATCATGCACTCAAGTTGGAATAGGCCGAATACGCGTGACATAGAGGAATTCCTAGTGGCGTTTTCTAAGTGTTCCTAGTGGCGTTCTTCGATGGTTTTTTGAGGGGTCAGAAAAGGAACAGACAATGCCAAGAAATGTTAACTCAAAAGAGGAACTTGCAGATGGAATGAAACTCAGAACTTCAACAATATGAGGCAGTTTCTCAAAATTCTGAAATGCCCCATCAGGCCCGTAACCATCTTGGGACACTAGGCGGGGCGAAGAGTTTTTGAGAGGGACCCAAATTTTTTGAACTATGTCCAGTAGTTTTAAACTATGTCCAACACATTGTCCCAAGGGGGAGGCAAAACTTTGCAATAACTGGTTACGGGCCTGTACCCCATCACCCTAGACCGTGACAACGCTATGTTGGGAAAGCACCAATTCTGCTTGCCTTCATTTAGTAGCATCCTTACAACTTATACCAGGAAAGAAAAGTGGAGAAATCAACAGTTTTAGCAGACGAAGATATGACTCTGTAGATACAGTACAATTGGATAGACTCCATTTCAAAAAAGTTTTAAGATTCTTATTCCAACAAACTTTTTACAAAGCACGTATGTGTAAAAAACAGACCTCACGTTTTAGCAATTCTACTACTGTACCTCTTACCACTTTATAAGTTGCAAAAGGTTACAGAAGATATAACACAGGAATAAATTAGGCTGCAGATTATTTGTCCATTGATATGGGTTTTTGCTGCAGGTGTCCAGGCAACGCATTGAGCACGGAGTGCTTCGCACAAGGTTCGCTGGAAATCCTTAGAAGCAACTGCAACAATAGACGCTCATGTGTTTTGCAAGCCAGCAACAGCGTTTTCGGTGACCCATGCGTTTACACCAACAAGTTTATTAAAATGGAATATTACTGCGTCAAAAAAGGTAGATGTGCGTTTTGATCTGTATGTCAAGCAAGAAAGCTTCACCTTCAGCCAACTTTGTCAAAAAGTTTTGCAATTTCGCGCTCCGTATAGTTGCCAATTTACGGCTTGCCTTTTTAGGACTTACATAGGACTTACTCCTTTGGGAGACATTCACAAAGACCTACACCTACAGCCTTTTATTCAAAAATGAGAGTTACGATACTATTCAAAGACATTTTAGATGTTTACCAAAGTTACTTTTTGCTTGGCATTTTACTGCATAAAAAGATTTAAATACCACATACCAAGAATTTACTTAAGCACTATAGGTCACTGTGAAAAGTAAAAAGTCAAGATAACACAAGCCGGTTTTAAACATTTAACATTATTTAGGAGGAGACAGCGAACCCAGAAAAGCTTTGGCTTGTGAGCATCGGAGCAACGTAAAAGTCTCTTGTCCTGCAAGTCAAGCAATATTAGTCCAAGATGGTTTCTATGGACGAGACGAAGCCGAATCGTGAGTAGTGATAGAACCAAAGCGAAATTGTCTCATTCTAAGAAAGAGACTTGTGCAAAAGAGATTCATTGACTTAAAATGTATGGTCATTAACAAATAAGTTGGAATAAAAGTATAATTTGCAAAAACTTTGCGGTGTTGAACGTTTTGAGTGACAAACGGAACGCCATGTGTATTGCTTGCCAAACTGACTAACTACCGCAGACTCAACTGTTACCAATATCACAGGATTTCATCGGAGCACGAGCCCCTGATTGCGCTGTGGCAAACGTCACAAAATATAGTTAAAAACCCCGCTCAGGTTGAGCGTAGTGCAGTTTTCAACTAAATTTTAAAATACTTATAATACACGTATTAAGTACATTCTTTAAGTAGCTGATTTTTATGCGCATTGTTGAGCAGTCCTATCGAAATTTGCATAAGTTTTGTATATTTTGAATGAGGAGTTATTACCAAAATGTCAGTGCGTATACCTGACGAGTGAAAGCAAAAGCTGTGCGTGAGGTCTCCAATGCCATTTTGGCGAAAACAAATTTGACATGTCGATGGAACAGCAAACATGTCAATTGTAGCACGCAAGGGATTGCCACGCTGACTCACGTTCAGCCTCGGTTGTTGTTATTTCATTTGTCAAAACTCCTCAACTTCACCTCCTTTGAAGCACTGTATTTTGCATGCCAGCACTGGATTTGCTTTACATCAAGGAAGTTTGTACGTCTTTAAAAGGAGTAATTGGCATCAGCATAACTATGCTTAAGCTTAACTGCCTGTCCCGGTGTTGATGCACCGTTCAGTTCCAGAGGTGTCATTCGTGGTTTTGACAAACGACAAAACACTTTGAAACGCCGGTTACTTCAAAAAACTTCAGCACTGAATATGATCAAGTCTTCGGCGCAAAGGCGGCTTTCCAATTCGGGGTTACCCCACGGGTTACGATTCGACATCGGCTACACACATCAATGTTGATTCTGTTAATTGTATAGCACATCTAAATGTTGCTAATGTGCAAAAAAGTTTTCGTCAAGGGACGTGTGTCCAAGCAGCCTTCTTTCCAAGTGGACTTGTGAGACGTAAAAGTCAGTGGCAGATTAGCCCGCGTCAAAACAAAGCCTGTGGTGACCTAGTAACACTTGCGTTAACTTAGAACAAGCACTACCGGTGCTATATGCATTAAAGCACTGTGTTTGACCTTGTTTGTGATCGATGATGTGCCGCTGACTTTCAGGTATTTTCGTGAAAGAATTTTGCCATTTTGGCTAGAGGAACCTTATGACCATAAAATTTATAAAATTATCGTGAAAATAAAAAATTGTCTTGTCCCAATCTAATTTACGTCCACTGGATATACATCTGCAAGTTTTGAACGCAATACGACATGGATTATACAAAGGTTACTGGGGAAATGTTAGAATTGTTCGTGCATTTTTTGTGTCTTTTCTATGCCTACTCCCCAGGTTATTTGATGGTGGAGTTGTGTTTGTTTTTGAAAGAATAAAAATTTTTCGGCATTCAACAAATATTTTTATGGTAAGATGAGCTTGAGAATAATTACCGAAACAATGAAAAACCCGCCTGTGCAATGGCAACGTTTCAGTAAGCGTGGGTGACATTGGCAAAATTTTTCAGCGAAATTGGCTTTTGCAACTATTGCTGACTAAGGCAACTCTGAATGAAGCAAGGATTTATCTGTTTCGATTACGTTTTGAAAGAAATTGTCCCATTTCAACAGACACGAGTTAGAAGTCGTAACTTAGGAGTGCGATGCAGAACCGTCGCCAGGAAGTCGTCAATATAGGGGCTGTACGTTTGATCGGGGGCTTTACGTTCGTGCAGGGGGTCTTGACATTCAAATTTGAAAAAATTCCATTTTCATATTTCAATTTGGGGGGCTTGGAGCTTTGTTTGGAGGGGCTAAGCCCACCAAAGCCCCCCCGTGGCGACGGGACTGGTGCGATGTAAAAGATAATTCAATTTGACTTGCGGTGTCGGAGTCCGATAAACAAACGTCCCCAGTCTCTTAGGAATCAGACTCCGACTTTTTACGACTCCCCTCCGCAACTCAGCCTGAAACCATCGCACAATGGCCAAAACAAATTTTACTCTTTGTTTTAGTTGCCCTGGAAATGCTCTCTCGACCGACTGTGTCGCTGAAACCTCAAGAGATATCCTTCAGTGCAAGTGCAATAACCGGCCGTCCTGTGTTCTTGTAGCATCCAACAGTGTCTTCGGAGATCCTTGCGTTTACACAAACAAATTTATCAAGATGGAATACTTCTGCGTGCCTCAGTGTAGGAAAACGTGCAATCTGGCTGATGCAGAACCGTCAAAGATACGAAGTCGTTTGAATTAAATAATTTCAGATGGGGCAAGCATTGCTACTAAAACTGTGTTTATGAATGTAGAAAGAATGCTTACAGACGTTGAGTAATCACGAGAAACACTGCCAAAAACAGTGCAAGAACATACACCATTTTTTAATGTTGCTTTTGGCTCTACGTGCTGTTTGATGCGTGTTTTGATATTTTATCAAATAATAATTCAGTTCATACCAATTATGATAAGGTTTATTTTATAGCTGTGTCTTAAGTTTGATTATCATTTTCGCCTTTCCTGGATGAAGCAAAAACGTTTGCAAAGCAGTGAAAAACAAAAAAAAACATCTTAAAAAGTAAGAGTAAAATTGCATGTTGTTTCTGAAGATTAATCAACTCTTATCTGGGATTTGTGTTTCACTACATTCTGTGTGTTGTTGCAGTGCTACGTGCTGTGGCTTGCGAGCACAGACCTGCGGTGACAGTAGATTGCCCAGGTGACAAGCGCATCAAGGTGATTGATGGTTTCTACGGACGCGACGAAAGAAGCACGTAAGTTTTCAAAAGAACGCGCAAGTTGCTTTCAAAGAACGCTCAGTGCACTTTGCTACGCTAAGATGACTTTAAAAATTCTTATTTCATTTAGTGCAGAAACGTCTTGTAAAATCGAAGTTCAGTATTAGTCTTTACAGAATTTTGTAAGATTTTCATCACGTTGTGAAATTCACAGATTTTGTTTTTCATCGCGTATGCTTCTGCAAATAATACATCAAAACCTTTGGGTCATTAATAGCAAAAAATCAAATTTCAAAATCCAGGGGGACGCAAGGCCTCCTGCCCTCCTTCCGACGCCCGCGGCAAGTAACATTGGTGAATCCGATAGAAAAAAAGAACAAAGTTTGAATAATGGGTCTATCTTTACAAAAAGCTAAAATCTGAGACTTGCAATACGTACAAGTGTTTGACATCATCAAAGGAGCGTTTAGTTGAGAAACGGAGTGAAACTCAGTTTTCAAATATATTTTGACTTTTTAGTAGAAATATGTTTTTCTCACAGTTTCGGGGTTAGCTACATAAAAATTCATCAATGTTGGCCTCCCTGATAAAAATCGTTTTGTTCACCCACTGGAAAAACTGATGTTGGCTTCCCCTGGAAAAAATCCTTTTGCCCACCCACTGGAAAAAATCCGCCATTATCTCCCCCTGAAAACAATCCTTCCGACGCCCATGCTGCTTGCTTGTCGCAGCCCACACTACACGATAAATAGCTGGTTACGTGAGAAGAAATTTTTTAAAATTTAGTTTGGTGGCAATGCGCTGCAAAATATGTACAGTACACGTGTTCGTGGGAAGACAAGGAAAAGTACAGCAAACCTCGGTTAACCTCGGATTCGATTTGACCGACGATTTCCATCCGGTTTAGGCGAAAATCCGGTTTAGCCGAAGATGGCTGTTTCTAACCTGACGTCATCTAAGTACTGGGATATCGGTGAAAATCACTTGAACTGAGCACATTTATGACCCAACAGCAAACTTTCGCTGACGCAAAACGAATTTATTGATGTATTTACAATGGTACATCAGACTAGTAACCGCCATATCCAAGCAGTTATAAACAATCTTAAGTGACGTTCATAAAATTTTAGATTACTTGGCTGCAAGGAAATCCGGGATTTTGGACTGACGTAGATATTTCTGTGACTAGTTCATCAACACTCACTCACTTTGGAAGGTAATGCCCTCCAGATATCTTACCAATTGCAATACACTCTGGGCATTATATTAATTGCCATCTAAGTGAGTGTTCGGCCATAGGCAATTTGCAGAGACGTCAGGGTGCAGCAGAAAGTTCCCACAATTTGTCAAGTAATAGCGTCAAGCAACTTTGGAAAATATAAATCCTGTTGTTGTTACCAGAAATAGACAATTTTTTTTAGTATTTGCCACATTTCTCAGACACTGAGAGCCTTGCTGTTAATTTGAGCGGAAGGAGGTGCATCATGCTGGAGACACCTGTTTGTTTTTATATCTATTCTTTCTGGTGAAATCACATTGTAAATCTGTTTCACACTTCATCAAGCTACCAATTTAGCTAGGCTTGAAATTACGTGTGTAATTAGGTATTGACCAATAACTACAAGGGACCTTAAAAAGAATTTTCTTCTTTTTCAACAATTTTCAAAAATCCAACAAGCACAAACGAAAATTGTTTCTGGGTTATCGATCAATTGTTTTTAACGTAAGCATCACCAGACTAGCCAGTTATTATTTTAGTGACAATACAAGACTGTAAATGGATACTTGCTCCGTAAAACTGGAGAGTTGGTTTCGGTTGATATTGGTTGAAAAACAGCTGGTCTATCACGTACCACTGTTTTCTTGTCTTTCAGATGCCCAGGCAATGTGTTTTCCACAGATTGCGCAGCTGCCGGCTCTCTGGCCGTTTTAAAGCAAACATGTGATGGTTTCGCATCTTGCAGTATCCATGCAAGCAACAGTGTATTCGGTGACCCATGTGTGTATACAAACAAGTTCATCAAGATGTCTTACTACTGCTATGATGTTTAAACGATTGAGTTTGTACTCTTCGGGAATGAGTTAATTTGCGTCGTACAATAATATTAATCCGCATGAACGCTCGTTTACGCTCTTGTATAAGATGCTAATATACTCATCAAAATTGATCAATTCGTTGGAAAAGTATATCAATTGTTTTCTTGTAAAAACTATCGCTTTATCATAGACATGTCGCCCAAATTAAAAAATACGAGTTGATAAAAAGCGTGCACTTTTGTGAGTGAATCTCACATCGGGTGGTGTTGTTAAGTCTTACTTCTTCAAATAGAGCAATTTAGTTGAGCTTTCATTATCGCTAAAAAAGATCAAATTTTTCCGATATAAAACGTGATTTTTGTGGTACCACACACGAGCAGGTACTTTCTGTCCTGACGAATAGACAGTATTGCATGGTAAGCTAGAATAGTCGTTTGAGGCGAGGTATGTGCTAATTTTTTATTGGCACAATATGGAAGAACCCATAGGGGGGCGCAACGTCGAAAATTTGCATATGCTTTTCAGGTTGCTGACGATGCAATGCAAATGGACGTTCACAATGCGCATTACCCTTTCTAGCCCATTAGTCTGCGCTGGTTGAACCTCAATTCTCAACCTTTTGTCGAAAATGTTTTCTACACTTCGGCTATCCGAAATACTTTTTCTTTTTATAAGCTGCTAATATCTATTTCTGAGCACGTGCTGCAACTAGTCATAATTTAAGAAAAATCAACTAGAACAACACTTGCGGTGAAAAAACAAAAATTTAGACACTCTCGCAAAACTGCTTCAAGCAATGAGAAGTAGAAATATATCTTGACAAGAATATCCAACAACTCACAAAAGTTAGAACACCGCGCAGGGTTAGAAAAACTGAGCAGATGAATTACGAAAACTCGGCACAGCAAATCTAACTTTGTATTTACAGTAGTGCTCACTAAGAAGTCAGAACTAAACCTTAACGATGAAGACGTATTCCCACAAGTCTGCATAAACTTATTCTAATAAATCACGTATTTTTATACTGTGTGAAAAGAAGCCTGGATAAGAGCCGATTGATTACGCTATTCACTCGAGCACGTTGATCACAGTCTCACACTATAACAATGGATTTTTCAAATTTGTGGAAGCACTGCTATAGATTTACTCATGCTTCTTTCCACACAGTACTATACGTGGCTTAACGCTATCAGCAGTGTCACTGTCCCGCTGCATTACCTGCCAAGATGTCTATGTTCAACAGTCACATGCAAGGCTCCATTCAATGATTTCAAATAATCCCCGACTGCACACCAAAAAACCCACATTCGTAAAATAAATACCCAGAAAGCTTGTATTACGAACAAAAACATATGAGTGTTCTTATTTGAATTGAAACGATAACCAAATAAAGATGTAATTATAGTTCCTCTTCCAAATTTTCTTCTGCAGCGCAAACATTAACATCTGGAAGAACTTTTTTTTGCTCAAGACGTTTTTCCTAACGCTGGTAACATACTCCGTTGGTGATATCTCTCGCTAATTGTAGGAGTACATTTGTTGTTAAACTAGGAAATTTTTTTGCAGTCTTGAACATCAGCGGGACCTAAAATCCAACAAAAATACAATCCCAATACCTTCTTCCTCTAGTTGAAATTTGTTTTTTAATTAATAATATAGGCCTATACATACAGGGAAATATCGAAATTTAAACAGTCAGTCCTAACCCTTTTTCACCAGTTTCTTCAACTGGCATTAGAAACAATAACACCATATGTATAACCCCGACAATGATCTTATAAGAGGATACGAAACCGATTGAACACGTTCTGTTTCATCCGATATGCGTACTTTCTCACCTGATGTGCGTATGCAAACATCATTATAAGGTTATCCTTATTGAACACATTGAACTTGTTGGTGAATAAATCACTTAAAAAAAACAGATGAAACGCGATTTTTCATCATTTAACCTAGACACCCAGCAGGGGCGCTGTGGCGTAGCCAGCCTGAAAAGTTTGGGGGGGCAAAATGTTTGATATTAGGCGAATAACATTATTTTGTTTGGAAAAACGCCTCTCAAAACACAAAATGACTATATTTTCTAAAAATTTGGGGGGTGCATGGCGCCTTTATCCCCCCTGGCTACGCCTATGCAGGGGCGTAACGAGGGGGGCAAGGGGCGCAATACCCCGGGCGCCGAATCACTATGGCGCATTTGTTCCGAAAAGTTCATTTGCTTCCGAAAGATTTCAGGTTCGAACATCGGGGGTGCCAAACTTGCTTCATGCCCAGAGCACCATCTAACCTCGTTATGCCCCTGACACCCAAGTCGACTAACAAAATAAATCTGGGTGGAAAAAACCGCAGTGGGAGCCCTGGGTTCATGCGGAAAAACGCCTTCTACCGTAAATTGAAGGGAACTTTCGAAGATTTATTGCCGTGTTATTGTTGCGCAGTAAAGACCAACAGTAGAACAATCCGCTAGCAAGGTTCGCAACCTGCCCCTGCAGGCAAAGGAGAAGGCACGAGCGAACTACAATATCATCATTGCATGACACCAGAACAGTGAACCTGGCTCTTGTGCAGTGTGATTGTCAGTGCCATATACCGGCAAATAAACTGTCATTGCAACAATTAAGTGAATTACTCGGAAATTAACTGCTAACTTCAGGTTTTCAAAAACATTTTGGTTCTTAGTCCCAATTTCCAGGGGGGCAAATGCCCGTTTTGCCCCCACCCTGCGGACGCCCATGCGCCTGACAAGAATCACACATAAAGTGGGAAAAACACACAGAATAAACACAAACAAAAAAGTCAGTAAGTGGATATATTTCAAGAGTTTACGTAAACAGTCAGTTTCTTATAGATCGAGGTTCGCAATTCATTAACCACTGCTGCATTGTTGCCATTGAGGGTGTGTAGATGGGGACAGAAGTTTGGGACCAGGTCTCTTCCGAAGATCATACTGCAATATTATAGAATATCAGAAAATTGGAAATATATTCATGGATTTTCAGATGCCTCAAGGTTGTTTTGTAGGCTGCTCATTTTTTAAGCTAAATACGTTCTTTCACCTCTGCCTACTGATGGTTCTGCCCTCTTTCATTAAACTGAGTTTGAATGTATCAGACTACCAATGTTTGTTTGGTTTGGCACGAAAGACTCCTCTACATGCTAGCAGCATGTTTTTGCCATAAGTTTCTTCGAATAATTTTTACATCCACATAAAAACACCGCTAACTTCATCGTTGGCTTTACGGAACAACACCGCAATGCTGACGTTTTTCTGTGTTGTTGCGTTGGTGCCGAGCATATATTACAGGAAACCTCGGTTAAACCGGATTCGATTTGATCGACGATTTTATCCGGTTTAGGCGAAGATCCGTATTAACCGAAGATGGTTGTTTCTACCCTGACGTAATCTAAGCACAAAGATATCGGTGAAAATTACTTAAATTGAACACATTTACGACCCAACAGCAAGACTTTTGCAGAAGCAAAATGACTTTTTATATGTATTTACAATGGTACATCAGACTAGCAACCGCCATATCCAGTTAGTTATGAACAATCTTAAGTTCATAATTTTAGATTACTTGGCTGCGAAGAAATCTGGGGTTTTGGACTGACGCAGAGATTTCTGCGGGTGGTCAGTAAGCAGTCACTCTATTTGGAAGGTAACACCCTCCAGACATCTCTACCGAGCACGATGTACATCCAGAGATAATGTTCTACACACGCATAGCTCAACACTGATCAATAGATTGAAACCGTGGTGCAACAGTGTGCCTTGAGCGTTATCATCAACACGACAAGCCATGCCGGTGTGTTATGCAATACTCGTCTACATAGGCGTACTAGGCGGGGGGGTCGGGGGGAAGGCCGCCCGCCCGGGCTTGAAAATTTTCAGGGCAAACTCTGTTTTCAGGGCAAGCGCAAGTTGCTCAAAAATCTTGAATGATAAAAATACATATTTAATTCAGTGAAAAATTCCAGGGCAACTCTGTTTTTCAGGGCAAGCGCAAATTCCTCAAAAATCCTGAATAATAAAAAATATATATTCAGGACTGTGAATTCAGGGCAAACTCTGTTTTTCAGGGCAAGCGCAAGTTGCTCAAAACTCCTGAATGTAAAAAGTATATTCACTACAGTGAAAATTTCTGGGCAACTCTGTTTTTCAGGGCAAGCGCAAGTTCCTCAAAAATTCTGAATGTAAAAAGTATGTTCAATACAGTGAAAAATTCCAGGTAACTCTGTTTTTCAGGGCAAGCGCAAGTTGCTCAAAAGTCCTGAATAATAAAAAATATATATTCAGGACTGTGAATTCAGGGCACCCTCTGTTTTTCAGGGCAAGCGCAAGTTGCTCAAAACTCCTGAATGTAAAAAGTATATTCACTACAGTGAAAATTTCTGGGCAACTCTGTTTTTCAGGGCAAGCGCAAGTTGTTCAAAAATCCTGAATGTTGAAATATATATTCAATACAGTGTAAAATTTCAGGGGAAACTCTGTTTTCAAGGCAAGCGCAAGTTGCTCAAAAATCGTGAACGGTGAAAAATTTTTCAATACAGTGTATATTCACTTGGGGGTGATCCGTATAATTTGGGCTAGCGTAGTGTGTAATCTGGACCAAAGTCGTGAATGGTTATAATGAATTTGATCTGGACCAAGCCCTCGATTTCTGTAAAAATCGAACAATCTGATGTCGATAGTTCAAGAGCTTGACATAAGAATTTGGTATTTCTTTCTTTGTTCGTTTTCGAGTGTTTGTTCGTTTTCACTGGGTAGAGGTGCAACGTGTTCAGATGATAGATTTTCTTGATTAACAGGAGTTTTAGAAGCGGGCAGCACGGACGTGCAGATTGCTTGGCTCCTTTGAGTGCGCGTCTTTAAGTGCCTTGCTCAAGCGCACAGCAGCGATAATACAGGCAGTAGCGGACACAGGCTAATTTGGTGGGGGATGCGATATCGATTTGCAATGAACCCAATGCTTCAGAGGGCCATAGTGCGTAAATCAATCACTTTCGCATAAGTACATTTACGAGGAAACAAGTCTAAGCTTGGTTTAGTTTAGAAACGTGGGTGATACAACTGGTCAAACTTTAATACAGCACCGGTACGGAAGCAATAAGCAATGTGGCACATAACAACGATGTGATGACGTAGTCACCGGCGTCGGCGCAGGTACATTGAGCACTCGAGATAAACAGTTCACGTGACGACATAATACATATCCTCATTGCAGGTTGCGTTTGTTACAGCACAATTACTGGTGGCAGTAGCCAGCAAAGTGTTGTTTGACTTGTATGTTGCAGCAAGTGAGGGTAGTCACTTCGATGAGGTTTAGATCAGTGTTCTTCAAATGGGGAACCTTACAGTTTTTGATTGTCGTTTGGAATAGTCTGCAACACTCATAGTAATTTGTGTATAACATTTGTTATGGCAGGTAATTTTGATGAAATAAGAACAAGAAGCAGGTTGATTGTGTTTATTTTGCAACCGAAATTAAGTGAACGGAAAGAAACAAACAATTCGTAATGAGGGAAAACACGAAAGTAACAAAAAGCGAAAACGAGAAAGCACTATCAATCATTCATGAGCTTCCGCAGAAATTTTTCCAGGGAGGCAACGTCGACATTTTGTTTTTCATTTTCAAAGTGCTGACGATCAGTGTTCCCTCCAAGATAATTTTGAACTGAGCAAATATTTGTTTTAGCGTGCATGATTATTTTAGGGCTGAGTAAGTGGAGTTTTCAATGATTTACAAACTTTGTGAATTATATAATAAATATACAATCTTATCAAAATACGAACTAAATAACATTTCATTCAAATAGCTTCTTGTTTGCGTGTTTTTCCATTCCTTTGGAAAATTGCAAGGACGCGAGAATGATATTTTACTGCGCAACAGTTCTGGTGGTCCTGAGTATTTGCACACTCAGAAGGTAACATTGCTGACGATGCAGTGAAATGGATATTAACAAATCGCTTTATACTTTCTACACTACAAAGGAAATCCCCCATGATAAGGTAACAATCACAAAAAACGCCTCGTTGGCAGCAGTAGCCAGGTATATTAGTATTACGACAATTTACACAGTAGGCTATTTGCAGATTTTCAACACAAGGCATTTCTTTTCAAGTAACGATTGCTATGATTTGTAAAGAAAGAAGCATTGGATTGCCATGGTTTTCAACGAAAACACAAATTATGGCTTTAATTTACTTAGCAAGTAGGGCCGCACGCAGCTGGTATATTCAACTGAACTAACAACTGAACATGTTTCTGCAAATTTCGGGGAAGATTGCCGGTTGCTCTCCCCCTAATTGCAATATCAGCCAGCAAGACTTGTCAGCATCATTTAGAAACAATAGCTGCAAACATCTGGGATCTCGTCCAAAGCGATCAATGAAACCTTGCTACACAAACCGGACAATTAAGTAGACCTGTATGTTGACACCACTGCCGATAAAGTTACTAAAATTGGAACACCACGCAGGTTTTGCAAAATTGACTAGATGAATTATGAAAACTCTCCACAGCAAATATAGTTTTGCACTCAGTATTCACTCAGATATCAGAACTAAACCTTAACTATTAAGACGTATTTCCACAAGCTTACATAGACGTATTCTAACACGCCACTTAATTTTATACTGCATGAAAAGAAGCCTGCATAAGTGTAGTTGACACTCAGGCACATTGGTCACACTCGCACTAATAATGGGTTTTTCAAACTTAATGCTGGAAGCATTTCTACAGACTCACTCATGCTTCTTTTCACAAAGTACAAATGTACGTGGCTTACCCCTATCAGGATGTCACTGTCTCGCTGCATTACCTGCCGAGATGTGTGCGTTCAAGAGTCTCATGCAACACAACGCCTGCTAACGTAATTTAAAGTGAACCTTTGCAGGTGTGTTGCCACGGTATTGTTACGCAATAAAGACCAAAGTAGAACAATCCGCTCGCGATTTTCCCAACCCGCCTCTGCAGGCAAGGAATGGACATCAGTGAACTGCAAGCCCATCAATGCATGGCACTATAACGGTGAATCTGACTCTTGTGCAATGCGAGTTTCATACAAGCAAAAAACTGTCATTGCAAGAATCAAATCAATCAATCGGAATTTAAGATGCCGACTTCAGGCTTTTCGAGAAGTTTCTGGTTTTAATCCCAATTTCCAGGGAGGAAACGAGCATTCCCCCTCTACGAACGCTTATGCGACCATTGACAATTTTATATCAGGTTTCACAAAAGAGGCCAGCTCATCTAATGAATCGAAGAAACGTTATTGACTAATTATTCGCACAAGTTAATTTGTAGTATCTTTAGCAATTAAGTAATGTGCAGTACAAAAATATTTTTGGCCATGAGTTTCGATGAAATCAAGTGTCATATCAACACCTCTTTAGGTCTGGTGGGGGGAGATGCATCCCCTGCATCCCCCACTTGTGTCCGCACCTGCCAATGACCATGTTTAGTGTTTACATCTCCAAACTTTCTTGTATCCTGTCTTAATGTTGAGCCAGCAGAACTGCCTAAAGTTGTTGTGACCATGAAGTATTTTGAGTCCTCCTAGGGCTGCTGCCACTACAACCCTCCTCAGGGGAGAAGCAGGTACAAAAATGAATGAAACGAATAGTTAAGTGTTTTGAACAGCGTAGCATTTTTCATAGTAATTCCACAAGTGCTGTATGAAAGAACTGAGCTTTCTGGTGCAATTGTAATTTTGAGCATATTGCAATTCTAGTGTCTTGTTTATTTGACATAATCTATGATTTTCCGTGAATCTGTTGATTTTTTGCAGATGGTCAATTAAGAAATCCTGAAGCAACACATACAGGTAATCTCCTTTATAACATTTGGTGTTTTCCTGAACTTGTATGGATCAAATTTTTATCACGACTGTGGCGGTAACAAACACTGCGGAGAGATCTGTACACAGTTTCATTACATTACACCCCTGAACTTGTCAGTAAAAAGTTATCGTTAATTAAGTTATCTTGCTATAACTTGCAAATTTTTTTTAGAGTGCAATTAATTAGAATTTACATCATCCCGATGTCTAAACTAATATTTTATTTTATTGCTAAGATCCCAACATTTCTGACGCATCTAATTACCTGCTAAACCTGTAATTCTTCACTAGCTTTTGACTTTGTTGAAAGGCATGCGATTTTAGTTTCATCTAGATTTCCTAAAGTTGAGGGTGCATGATATTACCAACATTTGATTTATTTTGTGCCGGTTTGCATTCCATGTTTGATTCGTGTTTTTACTCTCCGGTGCCTATGAATATGGTATGTTTTTAACTTGCCGCAGATTATTAACAGACGCTACAAATCAAATGCTATTGGTCTGCATGCGATCTAAAATCCCACGCGAAGAAACACACCGCATTCTTCAATGATACTATTATTTGCATGTGCTCGTTTGTGTCGATTTGTAGGCGCTCCAGTTTGGACGAACTCTCGGAAAATGCGCAATCGGTTGCATGCTGAGCCAGCTGGAAATACCGTGAAATTGAAGTGTCTTGCTGATGGAGCTCCACCTCTTACAACACTATGGTTTAAAAACAACCACCTTATTGAAAGAGATCAGCGAATTGGAGGCTACAGGGTACTCGTCTGTAACAACCACCGAATTTTTTTATCTGACATTCTAAATCTGATAGGGACATACAAAATAAGTATGGTTTTCTGAATCGATACCTCCTTTATCTTGATTCATTTGCCTGATATTTCTCATTTCACAACCTGTAGCAGTGTACACAAGTTGCATACTTGATTACTTTAAAGTCACCAATGCTTGTGAAGTGTACATTATTCAAAATACATTGGAAATGATGAAAGATGAATTCAAATATTTGTTGCCTTCAACATCTGCAACACGTATGAGAAGTTGTCGTTTCCGTAGTATTGTTCGTAGATCATTCGTATTTGTGGTAAATTTTTGCTATATGCAGTGTTCATGCATATAAAGAGCTGTTCTCTGCCTTGTGTCAACTAGTACAGCTTAATGTCCAATAGACAGTATTCTCAAATTTGATTTGCGCTGTTTGAAATCGATCCGGCAAATAAGCTAATTTGCTGATGACCATATCACCTCGCGTAAGATACATAAACTTTTTACGGCCTTTTAAGGCTGTCAGTATTGTGATTACGACGTGTTGAAAAGTTTGACAATGGGCTGACTTTGACAACCGTGCCGTCTTTACAGTTCCGGCGCAACCGCCAAATCATCTTCTTGAAGTCTGTGGTTTTGTCGGACAGGGCAAAGTACAGATGCGTCGTAAGCAATCGACACGGTTCTATCAATCACACGTACGAACTCGACGTTACAGGTGTGTTTTTTGTTCAACCGAAAGCTTGATTGAAAGTTGGGCTGTTACAAAACTAGGATTTTGCCCTGTCTTCATCAACTGCATCGCAAATACTCTTGTGATGAGGACTTAGCCAGCTTAATGGGCTTATATTAGCTATTTCGCATGCGTGCCAACCAGGTCGTCCCAACGCGTCGCACGAATGGGTCTTGGCCGACGGTTGGACCATTAAAGTGTAGTGTCCTGTCAGTCACGCTGAGACCCGGCATTGGTGTTTTTTCAGTTGTTGTTTTTTTTAGTTGAAATACTCAGGTAACCCCTCAAATATTTACGCATTGACAATTCTGAGTGCTGAACTTTGCTCCATCGCCAGCACAGAACAAGTCGCGCTTGGCCGAATCTTTCATTCGCACGCAGATCTCGGCGTCTCAACCGGTATCTTGTGCTGTGGAAAACGTTTTTTTTAGAGTACCACTTGTGTCAATATATCTCTGCGGGAGTCCTAGAACTATTTTGAGCCCAGACTGTTGTAGCAGCTAAGCAATAAAAAATCGACGTTCTCTTAAATGATTTCCTTGGGGATTAATCAACTATTTTCTGGTTTTTCAGCCATAACCATTGAACCAGAAACGGCAGAAAGCCAATCAAAGGCGCACAGGACTTAGAGTCTAGCCTAGATTCCAATAAAAACTTCCGTCAAAAAATTCTATTTATCGGTTGGTGCCCACGGCCAGGCAACCAGAGCCAAAACGGCTCAAAAAACCTACTTCACTCATGACATTACCTACCAAAAACCTGAAGTCCAAAAATTTATATTTTTTTTATTCCAGTCTAGAAGGGTTGCCCCATTTTTTATTGTTTGAAGAGTTGTCTAGCACATAGCACAATGCGCGGACAAGTTATGGTGTTGGAAAGTGATACTCTTTCAAGTATCTCACGCGGGTCTTAAAGGTAAAAAGTGACCGAAACTGAAGGTGCAAAACCTAATGTTTTTTCTCTGAATTATTGTCAGTTCCTGCAAACAAAAGATTGTACAGAACTTTTTCCACTTCATCATTTTCATAAAAATTTTAAGTTGTCTTTATTATTCGTTTCAATACAGGTTATCAAAATGCCTGGTGATTCCAACACCATACATCGCTTAGTTCTTGGAATTTTACATTTAACGTGGTTTCATTGTGGCACTGGTGTTGTTTGAAATAAATTTTTAACATGGTTTCTATTCCCCACTCTATTTTTCTGACAGATTCATGTAAGGTTGCTCTGATGCATACTTTTGCATACCTCTTTGTTGTTTTTTTCCAGAAGAAGACTTCCATAGAAACAACTAGGTTCTTAAAATTGCTTTAACTTGTCTTAGTCGGTGTACCTTTGTTGTTTCGAAAGTATTTTTCCAAAGTAATGCACCTGCAAGCTATCAAGCTTGTTGGCTTGTACAGTGCCTAGAGAGTCTAGACACTTTGTATGCAACTGCATGTCAGGATATGCAGTTGCATGTCAGGAAATATATCTAGGGAAGTAAATTCTCATTTAAGTGGCTCAGCTGCTTTGCCAGTTCATGGATTTAGGTACAGGTTAAAGTCCCGAAATTTGAAGTTACATGCACAAACAGTGCAGCGTTGAAGAGGTGTTTTGTTTAATTCTTATGTTGAAGAAATGTAGATGAATGTATATATTACAGTAACAGTGAAGCCCACTTGTGTCACAACAATGTGTTGTATTTCATAGTTGATCACCTCCACATACTTTTTACATAACATTGAAGAACCAATTTGCAAGTAAATTTTGTGAATTTTCAGTTAGGGAAAAGACAAAGTAAGATTTTGTTTTTTTCTTGCATTGAGCTTGTTCACTTTTATCAGTTCAAAGAGTAAATTTTTGTTATCACAACCTATTCTACTGTAGTGTATTTTTTAGTTTTCCTGTCAAAACACTTAATAAAAAAGTTAATATTTGTGAATGAATCACTAATTGTTACTAATCGAGCCATGTCGGTGTACAACATTTGAAAGGATGGCAGTATTTATTATCATACACTACAAGCCATTTATCAGATAGCCTTGTTGACTCTCATCCATCTCTGCATCTTCATTATGTATTTAGAGAAAGTGAAAGTTTGTGGTTTTATTCATTCATGTTTGTATATGTTGGGCATGGCGTTGCGAGCAAAGTAACAAGGTAACGATGCTCTCCTTCCGGCATTCACGTAAATGCGCTTGATTAACTGATTAAATGACGTGATTTGAGCAGAGGAGTAATTGTTCGACCGTAACACCCCCACGGAAGTCGGCAGGCAAGTTCTGCTAGCTGCACCCATGGGAAGACAACTAGAGGTCGGCCAAGGACCAGTAGCGGATACAGGCTAATTTGGTGGGAGGGTATGCGATATCGAGTTGCAATGAACCCAATGCTTCACAGGACCATATTGCGTAAATCAATCACTTTAGCATAAGCACATTTACGAGGAAACACGTCTAAGCTTGGTTTAGTTTAGTTTGAAGAAGCACGAGTGATACAACTGATCAAACTTTAATACAGCACCGCTACAGAACCAACACGCAATGTGGCACGTAAGGATCTGATGACGCAGTCACCGTCGGCGCAGGTACATTGAGGACTCGAGACAAGCAGTTCATGTGACGACATAATACTTATTCTCATTGTAGGTTGCGTTTGTCACAGCACAATTACTGGTGGCAGTAGCGAGCATCGTGTTGTTTGACTTGTTTGTTGCAGCAAGTGAGGGTATCACTTCGACGAGGTTTAGATCGGTGCTCCTCAAATGGGGAACCTTACAGTTTTTGATTGTCGTTTGGAATAGTCTGCAACACTCATAGTAATTTGTGTATAACATTTGTTATGGCAGGTAATTTTGATGAAATAAGAACAAGAAGCAGGTTGATTCTGCTTATTTTGCAACCGAAATTAAGTGAACGGAAAGAAACAAACAATTCGTAATGAGTGAAAGCACGAAAGTAGCAAACAGCGAAAGCGAGAAAGCACGATCATTCATGAGCGTCTGCAGAACTTTTTCCAGAGGGGGCAACGTCGACATTTTGTTTTTCATTTTCAAAGTGCTGACGATCAGTGTTCCCTCTCAGATAATTTTGTACTGAACAAATATTTGTTTTAGCGTGCATGATTATTTTAGGGCTGAGTAAGTGGAGTTTTCAATGAATTGCAAACTTTGTGAATTATATAATAAATATACAATCTTATCAAAATACGAACTAAATGACATTTAATCCAAATAGCTTCTTATTTGCGTGCTTTTCCATTGTTTTGGAATGTTGCAAGTCCGCGAGAATGAGATTTCACTGCGCAACAGTTCTGGTGGTCCTGAGTATTTGCGCACTCAGAAGGTAACATTGCTGACGATGCAGTGAAATGGATATTAACAAATCGCTTTATACTTTCTATACGACAAAGGAAATGCCCCATGTTACGATAACAATCACAAAAAAACGTTTCGTTGGCACCAATAGCCAGGTATATTAGTATAACGACAATTTACACAGTAGGCTATCTGCAGATTTTCAACGCATGGCATTTCTTTTCAAGTAAGCATTGCCATGATCTGTAAAGAACGAAGCATTGGATTGCCATGGTTTTCAACGTAAACACAAATTATGACTTTATTTTGCTTAGCAAGCAGGACCACACCCAGCTGATATATTCAACTGAACTAACAACTCAATATGTTTTTGAAAATTTCGGGGAGGATCGCCCGGTTGCTCTCCCCCTAATTGCGGTATCAGCCAGCAGGACTTGTCAGCATCATTTAGAAACAATAGCTGCAAAAGCCTGGGATCTCGTCCAAAGCGATCAATGAAACCTTGCTACACAAACCGGACAATTAAGTAGACCTGTATGTTGACACCACTGCCGATAAAGTTACTAAAATTGGAACACCACGCAGGTTTTGCAAAATTGACTAGATGAATTATGAAAACTCTCCACAGCAAATATAGTTTTGCACTCAGTATTCACTCAGATATCAGAACTAAACCTTAACTATTAAGACGTATTTCCACAAGCTTACATAGACGTATTCTAACACGCCACTTAATTTTATACTGCATGAAAAGAAGCCTGCATAAGTGTAGTTGACACTCAGGCACATTGGTCACACTCGCACTAATAATGGGTTTTTCAAACTTAATGCTGGAAGCATTTCTACAGACTCACTCATGCTTCTTTTCACAAAGTACAAATGTACGTGGCTTACCCCTATCAGGATGTCACTGTCTCGCTGCATTACCTGCCGAGATGTGTGCGTTCAAGAGTCTCATGCAACACAACGCCTGCTAACGTAATTTAAAGTGAACCTTTGCAGGTGTGTTGCCACGGTATTGTTACGCAATAAAGACCAAAGTAGAACAATCCGCTCGCGATTTTCCCAACCCGCCTCTGCAGGCAAGGAATGGACATCAGTGAACTGCAAGCCCATCAATGCATGGCACTATAACGGTGAATCTGACTCTTGTGCAATGCGAGTTTCATACAAGCAAAAAACTGTCATTGCAAGAATCAAATCAATCAATCGGAATTTAAGATGCCGACTTCAGGCTTTTCGAGAAGTTTCTGGTTTTAATCCCAATTTCCAGGGAGGAAACGAGCATTCCCCCTCTACGAACGCTTATGCGACCATTGACAATTTTATATCAGGTTTCACAAAAGAGGCCAGCTCATCTAATGAATCGAAGAAACGTTATTGACTAATTATTCGCACAAGTTAATTTGTAGTATCTTTAGCAATTAAGTAATGTGCAGTACAAAAATATTTTTGGCCATGAGTTTCGATGAAATCAAGTGTCATATCAACACCTCTTTAGGTCTGGTGGGGGGAGATGCATCCCCTGCATCCCCCACTTGTGTCCGCACCTGCCAATGACCATGTTTAGTGTTTACATCTCCAAACTTTCTTGTATCCTGTCTTAATGTTGAGCCAGCAGAACTGCCTAAAGTTGTTGTGACCATGAAGTATTTTGAGTCCTCCTAGGGCTGCTGCCACTACAACCCTCCTCAGGGGAGAAGCAGGTACAAAAATGAATGAAACGAATAGTTAAGTGTTTTGAACAGCGTAGCATTTTTCATAGTAATTCCACAAGTGCTGTATGAAAGAACTGAGCTTTCTGGTGCAATTGTAATTTTGAGCATATTGCAATTCTAGTGTCTTGTTTATTTGACATAATCTATGATTTTCCGTGAATCTGTTGATTTTTTGCAGATGGTCAATTAAGAAATCCTGAAGCAACACATACAGGTAATCTCCTTTATAACATTTGGTGTTTTCCTGAACTTGTATGGATCAAATTTTTATCACGACTGTGGCGGTAACAAACACTGCGGAGAGATCTGTACACAGTTTCATTACATTACACCCCTGAACTTGTCAGTAAAAAGTTATCGTTAATTAAGTTATCTTGCTATAACTTGCAAATTTTTTTTAGAGTGCAATTAATTAGAATTTACATCATCCCGATGTCTAAACTAATATTTTATTTTATTGCTAAGATCCCAACATTTCTGACGCATCTAATTACCTGCTAAACCTGTAATTCTTCACTAGCTTTTGACTTTGTTGAAAGGCATGCGATTTTAGTTTCATCTAGATTTCCTAAAGTTGAGGGTGCATGATATTACCAACATTTGATTTATTTTGTGCCGGTTTGCATTCCATGTTTGATTCGTGTTTTTACTCTCCGGTGCCTATGAATATGGTATGTTTTTAACTTGCCGCAGATTATTAACAGACGCTACAAATCAAATGCTATTGGTCTGCATGCGATCTAAAATCCCACGCGAAGAAACACACCGCATTCTTCAATGATACTATTATTTGCATGTGCTCGTTTGTGTCGATTTGTAGGCGCTCCAGTTTGGACGAACTCTCGGAAAATGCGCAATCGGTTGCATGCTGAGCCAGCTGGAAATACCGTGAAATTGAAGTGTCTTGCTGATGGAGCTCCACCTCTTACAACACTATGGTTTAAAAACAACCACCTTATTGAAAGAGATCAGCGAATTGGAGGCTACAGGGTACTCGTCTGTAACAACCACCGAATTTTTTTATCTGACATTCTAAATCTGATAGGGACATACAAAATAAGTATGGTTTTCTGAATCGATACCTCCTTTATCTTGATTCATTTGCCTGATATTTCTCATTTCACAACCTGTAGCAGTGTACACAAGTTGCATACTTGATTACTTTAAAGTCACCAATGCTTGTGAAGTGTACATTATTCAAAATACATTGGAAATGATGAAAGATGAATTCAAATATTTGTTGCCTTCAACATCTGCAACACGTATGAGAAGTTGTCGTTTCCGTAGTATTGTTCGTAGATCATTCGTATTTGTGGTAAATTTTTGCTATATGCAGTGTTCATGCATATAAAGAGCTGTTCTCTGCCTTGTGTCAACTAGTACAGCTTAATGTCCAATAGACAGTATTCTCAAATTTGATTTGCGCTGTTTGAAATCGATCCGGCAAATAAGCTAATTTGCTGATGACCATATCACCTCGCGTAAGATACATAAACTTTTTACGGCCTTTTAAGGCTGTCAGTATTGTGATTACGACGTGTTGAAAAGTTTGACAATGGGCTGACTTTGACAACCGTGCCGTCTTTACAGTTCCGGCGCAACCGCCAAATCATCTTCTTGAAGTCTGTGGTTTTGTCGGACAGGGCAAAGTACAGATGCGTCGTAAGCAATCGACACGGTTCTATCAATCACACGTACGAACTCGACGTTACAGGTGTGTTTTTTGTTCAACCGAAAGCTTGATTGAAAGTTGGGCTGTTACAAAACTAGGATTTTGCCCTGTCTTCATCAACTGCATCGCAAATACTCTTGTGATGAGGACTTAGCCAGCTTAATGGGCTTATATTAGCTATTTCGCATGCGTGCCAACCAGGTCGTCCCAACGCGTCGCACGAATGGGTCTTGGCCGACGGTTGGACCATTAAAGTGTAGTGTCCTGTCAGTCACGCTGAGACCCGGCATTGGTGTTTTTTCAGTTGTTGTTTTTTTTAGTTGAAATACTCAGGTAACCCCTCAAATATTTACGCATTGACAATTCTGAGTGCTGAACTTTGCTCCATCGCCAGCACAGAACAAGTCGCGCTTGGCCGAATCTTTCATTCGCACGCAGATCTCGGCGTCTCAACCGGTATCTTGTGCTGTGGAAAACGTTTTTTTTAGAGTACCACTTGTGTCAATATATCTCTGCGGGAGTCCTAGAACTATTTTGAGCCCAGACTGTTGTAGCAGCTAAGCAATAAAAAATCGACGTTCTCTTAAATGATTTCCTTGGGGATTAATCAACTATTTTCTGGTTTTTCAGCCATAACCATTGAACCAGAAACGGCAGAAAGCCAATCAAAGGCGCACAGGACTTAGAGTCTAGCCTAGATTCCAATAAAAACTTCCGTCAAAAAATTCTATTTATCGGTTGGTGCCCACGGCCAGGCAACCAGAGCCAAAACGGCTCAAAAAACCTACTTCACTCATGACATTACCTACCAAAAACCTGAAGTCCAAAAATTTATATTTTTTTTATTCCAGTCTAGAAGGGTTGCCCCATTTTTTATTGTTTGAAGAGTTGTCTAGCACATAGCACAATGCGCGGACAAGTTATGGTGTTGGAAAGTGATACTCTTTCAAGTATCTCACGCGGGTCTTAAAGGTAAAAAGTGACCGAAACTGAAGGTGCAAAACCTAATGTTTTTTCTCTGAATTATTGTCAGTTCCTGCAAACAAAAGATTGTACAGAACTTTTTCCACTTCATCATTTTCATAAAAATTTTAAGTTGTCTTTATTATTCGTTTCAATACAGGTTATCAAAATGCCTGGTGATTCCAACACCATACATCGCTTAGTTCTTGGAATTTTACATTTAACGTGGTTTCATTGTGGCACTGGTGTTGTTTGAAATAAATTTTTAACATGGTTTCTATTCCCCACTCTATTTTTCTGACAGATTCATGTAAGGTTGCTCTGATGCATACTTTTGCATACCTCTTTGTTGTTTTTTTCCAGAAGAAGACTTCCATAGAAACAACTAGGTTCTTAAAATTGCTTTAACTTGTCTTAGTCGGTGTACCTTTGTTGTTTCGAAAGTATTTTTCCAAAGTAATGCACCTGCAAGCTATCAAGCTTGTTGGCTTGTACAGTGCCTAGAGAGTCTAGACACTTTGTATGCAACTGCATGTCAGGATATGCAGTTGCATGTCAGGAAATATATCTAGGGAAGTAAATTCTCATTTAAGTGGCTCAGCTGCTTTGCCAGTTCATGGATTTAGGTACAGGTTAAAGTCCCGAAATTTGAAGTTACATGCACAAACAGTGCAGCGTTGAAGAGGTGTTTTGTTTAATTCTTATGTTGAAGAAATGTAGATGAATGTATATATTACAGTAACAGTGAAGCCCACTTGTGTCACAACAATGTGTTGTATTTCATAGTTGATCACCTCCACATACTTTTTACATAACATTGAAGAACCAATTTGCAAGTAAATTTTGTGAATTTTCAGTTAGGGAAAAGACAAAGTAAGATTTTGTTTTTTTCTTGCATTGAGCTTGTTCACTTTTATCAGTTCAAAGAGTAAATTTTTGTTATCACAACCTATTCTACTGTAGTGTATTTTTTAGTTTTCCTGTCAAAACACTTAATAAAAAAGTTAATATTTGTGAATGAATCACTAATTGTTACTAATCGAGCCATGTCGGTGTACAACATTTGAAAGGATGGCAGTATTTATTATCATACACTACAAGCCATTTATCAGATAGCCTTGTTGACTCTCATCCATCTCTGCATCTTCATTATGTATTTAGAGAAAGTGAAAGTTTGTGGTTTTATTCATTCATGTTTGTATATGTTGGGCATGGCGTTGCGAGCAAAGTAACAAGGTAACGATGCTCTCCTTCCGGCATTCACGTAAATGCGCTTGATTAACTGATTAAATGACGTGATTTGAGCAGAGGAGTAATTGTTCGACCGTAACACCCCCACGGAAGTCGGCAGGCAAGTTCTGCTAGCTGCACCCATGGGAAGACAACTAGAGGTCGGCCAAGGACCAGTAGCGGATACAGGCTAATTTGGTGGGAGGGTATGCGATATCGAGTTGCAATGAACCCAATGCTTCACAGGACCATATTGCGTAAATCAATCACTTTAGCATAAGCACATTTACGAGGAAACACGTCTAAGCTTGGTTTAGTTTAGTTTGAAGAAGCACGAGTGATACAACTGATCAAACTTTAATACAGCACCGCTACAGAACCAACACGCAATGTGGCACGTAAGGATCTGATGACGCAGTCACCGTCGGCGCAGGTACATTGAGGACTCGAGACAAGCAGTTCATGTGACGACATAATACTTATTCTCATTGTAGGTTGCGTTTGTCACAGCACAATTACTGGTGGCAGTAGCGAGCATCGTGTTGTTTGACTTGTTTGTTGCAGCAAGTGAGGGTATCACTTCGACGAGGTTTAGATCGGTGCTCCTCAAATGGGGAACCTTACAGTTTTTGATTGTCGTTTGGAATAGTCTGCAACACTCATAGTAATTTGTGTATAACATTTGTTATGGCAGGTAATTTTGATGAAATAAGAACAAGAAGCAGGTTGATTCTGCTTATTTTGCAACCGAAATTAAGTGAACGGAAAGAAACAAACAATTCGTAATGAGTGAAAGCACGAAAGTAGCAAACAGCGAAAGCGAGAAAGCACGATCATTCATGAGCGTCTGCAGAACTTTTTCCAGAGGGGGCAACGTCGACATTTTGTTTTTCATTTTCAAAGTGCTGACGATCAGTGTTCCCTCTCAGATAATTTTGTACTGAACAAATATTTGTTTTAGCGTGCATGATTATTTTAGGGCTGAGTAAGTGGAGTTTTCAATGAATTGCAAACTTTGTGAATTATATAATAAATATACAATCTTATCAAAATACGAACTAAAT
>Ga0210059_1002474_pt1 | contig 28959 bp, 20 predicted proteins | sample Ectturendosymbi2_FD_188042 | JGI IMG/M metagenome (GOLD analysis project Ga0210059, IMG submission 188042) | Ecteinascidia turbinata endosymbiont from Florida, USA - Sample 2 (SPAdes) (version 2) | ecosystem: Host-associated > Tunicates > Ascidians > Unclassified | place: Key West, Florida...
CCGACGATGCTTACCAATATTTCCGGTTGCTTGAAGTTAAAACGGTGCGTTGGGTTGGCCAACAGATGTTTGCAAACTTCAGAACGTTGATCAAATTTGTGTTCGTTGATTCGGGTTATTAAATTCCGGCGAGTCTGTCCAATGTAATTTGACCCACACGTGCATGTTAGTTTGCAGACTACACTTGAGCGACGAAGATTATTCTGTTTGTCTTTATATGTAAAATATTTTTTCAACTTATTAGTTTCATGTATGAAACGGAACTGAAAGGGCATGATGGCATAACGGTGTACAAGTCTTTGTATTTCTCGGCGGACTTCATAGGAAATTTCCCCGAAGTAGGGGAGACGCATGTTGGTGGTGGTTGTCATTGGCGGTGTTATCGTGAACGAATTAACGGAATTTTCTTGTTGAGATATTTCATGATGCAGCGATCAATGTATGCTTTGGGATATCCATGTGTGATCAGCATGCTTTTAATGTTCATGAATTTACTGTGTATGGCATTATATGTGCTGGCGATTTTATAATCCCGGTCAAGTAATCCAAACACAAGATCTCTTTTTTGGTGGTGTGGAACGAAACTTGTCCAATGCGTGTAGAGGCCAGAATGAGTAGGTTTACGATACGTTGTTGTTTGTATTCCGGACTGAGTTTTTTCTGTTAGAACATCGAAGAAGGCAAGAGAGTCACCGCACTCTAATTCTTTGGTAAAAGTGATGTTATGTACACTGTTGAGGGTATTAAGGAAAATGTCCAGCGCACTCATGTCGTTGAAAGCAACAAATATATCATCTACATAGCGCCAAAGAACGATTGGCAGCTCTCACAAAAATTAACGTTCAAAACAAGCCAATTGTCTAAGATGAACGTTATTACCGCCGAGCTTACACTTGATTATTATCGGCTGTAGATGCTATAGTTCGTTGTGCAAAGAGATCTCTTGTTAACAAGCTTGCAATGCGAAACGACAAACATATCGTCTTTTATTAGAATCAAGTCACTTGTTCGTCTTTTATTACCACGCCTCTTGTTCGTTTTGTTGTTGCAGCGCGAAATGCCGTTACAACGTTCGCATGTGTCAGAGACTTTGGAGGCACGCTCCAACTTGATGGCTTTTCAACGTCCCACCACCGAACGCAATCAGAAAGGTTATGGCTACATCGACTTCTACCCTTTAAAGATGATTGACAGTCAAGGATTTATCAAAGACAACACTTTGATTATAAAAGCGCAAGTGCGCGTGTACGATACCACCGTCAGATAGCGGCGCAGTTCAGTCACGCGTTTCTCCGGGAGTGGGCGCTGTTACGCTCCGATGCAATCTTCGCTTCCACATTTTGGTGTAGCCTGTATTTATGCGCTTGGTTGCGGTTGTTGGAGTCTCATTCCTTTTCAATGGAAGAACGAGAAGGACTTTGATCAGAATTCGAAGGATCACTGTCGTTTCTGCTTCTGTAGCTAGGACTGCACGGTAAAACTCTAGATTTGCCGTTACAGCGACACGACGCTTGTTCAAGGTGTGTTGTGCTCTCGTAACAGGGAGATGTCAGTATTCTTACGTCGTAGACGGTTGCTAGAAACCCTTTCACATTTCACTGCTCTTCTTTTGTTTTCTGTCATCAGTCCTTCGTACTACGACAGTGGTTCCCAACCGGGGGTGCCGCCAGAACCTACCATGACAAACTAAGTACAATTTCGAAGCTGGTAAAATTCTTGTAGGGGAGGACTCCCTTTTTTGCAGTTGGTTTAAAAATGGCGTCACAAAACTTCCGGTTCCTGTCGCGAGTTGGAAAGTGTTGGGAACCACTGCATTACGTCGAATTTTGGACATTGCGAGCTTCCTATGCTGGTTTTCATTTTTTGCTGCTTCGCAAGTGTATCATTTCCCTCACTGTATTCATCCGCACCGTCACTCATCGCGTCCATCTTGCCCTTGCTGCCTCGTTCCTTATTTTCAGACGTGGTAATGGAAATAGTTCACACACAACTCACCGTAGGCGCACGTTTCGATTATTCCATGTTGCTTTTAACCAGGGTTGCGGAGTCGGAGGTAAAATATCCGACTCAGACCTTTCCAAAATTTCCGACTCCGATTCCTCAACATGAAGGGAATGAAATTTGACTGTTAAAATCAATGGAAATCGTGGTGCACAGCAAGAAATCTCTGTTTCAACAAAAGTTTCTTATATAGGAATTCCCAATTCAGGAGTGTGCTGTAAAATGATCAAATTGGACATCCGGAGTCGGACGAAAAAATCCGACTCCGACTGCACCCAAAAACCTTCGACTCCGCAACCCTGCTTTTAACAAAGGGAGCTCTTGACGGAGTCGTTCTATTCTGATTCTCGTAGAAAACAATCACAATTTTCCTGCACTTCCACCTGCATCTCTGATATGTCAGTAGCGTTGTAGTCTTCGCCTTTGAGGATACGATTATCTATTGCCTGCACCAACGTTACTCCCAAATACGTGGCATCCGGTAACTTAAAAAAGTGATCATGCCTCAGCAAATGTTTCAAGGCAGAGGTGTTCCATAGGTTTCTATTATCGTACTGCGTGTGGTGCAATGTAACGAGAATTGTGACAGTACACTGAAAAGATTCAAAGAAGAATTAAGAAACTGAAGTGCGTTTCAAGAAGAGTGTTTAAAAGCACGATGAACTCACTGAAATATATTCGTACAATCTGCTTTTACAAACTAAACAGCCAAAATTGTTCCTATTTCAATGTTTTAATATCACCATTAGGATTCGGTGACGAATGGAATTGAACACGCCACTTAAGACCACACCTCGAGCAACACGCCAGCCTGATATATTCATTACTGGTATTCAAGTTGCTCTGCGCAGAGCTACTAGCTCGTCAGACCTGATACAGCCTCAAGTGTTTTTAAGGGCCAGGCCTTGCTTTATGTTTTTAAGTAAGTCAAACTTTATAGTGGCCGAAAAAAGCTGGCCCGAGCAGGCAGATAATTGGACGGCAAAGCGGACAACGATGGTCTATGCTTATTTGTCAGTCCTTCCAACAAGTCCGGTATTCCTCTACGCAATGTAACTCCGCGCCACATATTCGTGCAAAATTGTTGAGTGGGACTGGTTTTAATGTATTTTCGTGTGCGATGACTTTAAGCGCAAAAGTACTGAATAGTATTATTTTGTAACATGTTTTTTCTGGTTAATGTCAAGCCTGATACGCAGCAATAAAAGTCATTGCCATGGTGACAGCTAACGTTTCACTGTAGACCTACCTATGAGCGAACCACTAGTATTTAGAATATAGCCGAAAACGAACCACTGCTATTTATAATATGGACGAAGACAAACCACTGCTATTGAGAATATTGTTGCAACCTCTCGGTTGGCATTGCGTTGAATGTGCGATTCACCACGAACGAGATGTGCGTGAAGAACAACACCCTTATATGCGTGGCGTGAACAAGCAATGATAGAGCGGCCCCGACAGAGTGATCTCTAACAGTGCTGGTGAACCTGGTGAACAGTTGATTGTGCCTGCCAATAGCGACGACGAGAGTGATCTCGTCGGGTGATCTCTATTGCTGCTTGCTGCCACAGTGCGAAGCTTTGCGCACATGCCGCTCGGGCTTTCCGATCGCAACAAAATGACTCCTTGCAGTACAGTATTAGGTCCTTTGTTGCCTGCATTAACGTTTTAACGCAACAAAGCTTTTGTTTCGGTTTGTATTTCTTTACTTACATTTTTAATGCGTGTGTTTTCAAAATAGTTCCTGATGCCAGTCGTTTGTCTCACCCTGAAGCCCGAAAACTATCGCCCATTCAATGGAAATTGTTCCAACCCCATTTCCGATGCAGCAATGCGCTCTTCGTCCTCCAGTGTCAATCAAAGCTTCCCTCCTGCCGTCAAACAAGCGAGCAGGCGTTCCCCAAGTGCCAGCGGCGAGACACGCCACTGATTTTCCTTTCGTTGAACAATCACGAGATTACTTTGCTCATCATGCGAAAGCATTTGCACATTGCCGCCCGGTTGCGTGCTGGGGCAAGCGATGCTGCTTGCAATTACTGATACTTTCGATCAATTCAGTGTTGACCGATGCACGTACGCATTGAACTGCCGGCGAATGTATTTCTAGACTGCAATTCATTGCACATGTTGCCGTTTCCCACCTCATGCAATGTCTAGTTGCAGTTCGACATCTGCTGACAGGTCCATCAGATTCGATTTTGCTTTCTTATCAATCTGCCGCCAAATTCAATGCTAAATGTTATCAACTGAATGATTTAAGTTGGCACTAAGGTGATGTTTTTTTCATGAAGTTTTATAAAAATTAACGTGTCATGATGCATTTTAGTCCTAGTTCATGTTCTTTCAATTCTGCTTTTGTTGTTCGGTTGTATAACCGTGTTTCCACGGAATAAGTGGAGTTACAGACAGGGTTGCAGAGTCGTAGGTAAAATGTCTTGCTCCGACTCTAACCTTCCAAAATTTTTCGACTGTGACCTTTTCAAAATTTCCGACTCCAACACAACGTGAATGAAGCTTGGCTGTCAACAATTTTGTAGCAGTTAGCAATCAGTGCAAATCGTGGTGCACAGCAAGAATTATCTGTTTCAATAAAAGTTTTTAAAGAAATTGTACCATTTCAACGGGCACTAGCTGAGATTCCTTAGGAATGCGATATAAGAAAATAAATCAATACGACTTCCGGAGTCGGATAAAGAAAATCCGACTACTAGTGTTCTTAGGAATCGGACTCCACGCAAAAACCTCCGACTCCGCAACCCTGGTTACAGATAAAAACTACAGCCTGCAGACTCAAAAAAGTTAAGTTGCGTCGACTCAAGTTCTTGTGTTTGCAACAAAACTTTCCTTCCATACCTGATTTTTGTCGTTTGACCGAAAGTGTTGCAACTTCTGCTGTCGATAAAAAACAAGAGTTTCCGATTGCTTTCTGTGCATTCAGTTTCATCCCTGCTTTTCAAAGCGACTTTTTTTCTTTTTTGTACGCCCAGCGTCATTTGCGATGCACTGGTGGTGCAAACGATGCTTTTAAATCTGATGGTTTGCATTTCTTGCGCAATTACAGCGAAACCTTAATCATTCTGCTTGATTTGCTCGGGTAGGCAAAACAGTCGACCAGGTCACATGTTATTGTTTGCGTAACCCGTGCTTCCTGAAGCAATACGGCAATCAGGAACTGAACAAAATGTGCCAAGTAACACGCTAACCGGTATTTCGTCATTTCTGTTTCCTTTTGACAAACAAACATAAGACATTGAATAATATACTGCAATTAGTCCCATACCTTTGCTAGTTTTCAACTCGCGGTTAAGTCCCGTGCGCTCTCCAGTCAGCAATCTTATTTCAATCTGATAACGTAATGATCCGCAACCTGTTTCACCCTGTTTCGGACTTTCACCCTGTTTCGGACTTAAAATTCACCCTGTGTCGGACTTAAAATTCTTTCACCCTGTTTCGGACTTAAAATTCAACTGCCTTTAGATTTTGTGAATGAACACAACTGTTCTTGAATCGTTGCAATTGTTCGGTGTCTTTGCTTCCTTAAGTTCAGTGCTTAAGAGTAGATAGGCAACATTAGCGATTTCGCTTGAACGCGGACATAAGCCAAAATGTTTCGGTAAAGCGCTGCCTAGCCCCTCCCGTCATTACCACGCAAGCTCATGACGCATTTTGTGCGTGACGTTGCGCACCTAACCTCCTGCTGCTGGGGGACAGGTACCGTCGCAGGTTATGTGATGGTGGTGTTTTCTGCCTACACCAGTTTACGTTTTCAAAACGTGACAGGACTAACGCGTTAAAACTACTTCGCAAATGCCCTGCCATGTTTTAGGAAACCTGCACCAGGCACATGGTCCTCAAGGTTGCTTTTGCAAATTAGGCTTCTGCTACATTGCACCGAGCAAGCAAAAGTCTTGATTGTTTTTCCCTTCATTGCATCACGAATTGCACATGACCACAAAAATCTTTACATTGCGGAAGATAATATCTAAGTCCTCCGTGTTTCTTCACTTTAATACCTGCCAAACTTCTGGTATTGCTCGTTGTTAAATTTGAAAACCAAATAACTTATTGTTTGCCGATGCGGTTAGTTCCATAGTGCTGCGACTGGAGTGGAGAAATTAAAGTTTCTAATCGCTGCCTCAAAATAACGATCGCTCATTGCGCGCAAATTCCGAACCACCGGCATTTGAACGGATTTTGATTTAAATGATCTTAATTTGTTCAAAAGTTGGACTTGCACAATTAGCTGGTGACTTCCAAATAGAGTTAAGGCAATTTGATTGTGTCTGGAATTGGTTTCTTAAAAAACAAGGTTTCTTAATTCTGATTTCCTGCGAGAGTTGTTAAAGATAAAGTGTTTAGCAAAGGTCTGGTTTTGCGGGTCCAACAACTGGTCTGCACGTGACTCTTAAACCGGGTCGGTCACGATAAAGCCGAAACGTGTCGTCCCCGTAGTTTTGACAGGAAAATCTAAGCATTACTTAATTGACGGTCAGAAATTTATTAGTACATCGTTCATATGCGTTGATTTTCCTGCTATTTGTTGTCCTTGTGGTAACTGATCTCTTCTTGAGATTTTGCAGGTTTATCTTAGTCGCTGATCTGTTTGTGTCACAACGGGGGATCACGCTAATGGTTTTTGCTTGTGAATGAGCCCCTAACGACGCTAATGTTTCACACGCATCTGCAAATACTGTGTGGACAGCGAAGTAGTTCTCACCGGATGTCGAGATTGTTACAAGTATGTCGATGACGTTCTTTACTGAAAAATGCTACGGAACGAGTATATTCGCTTCAAACTTACTTTTGTGAGGCCTTTTCTCGCAAAGTTTACAGCCCAAGCGGCGCAACTTCCGTTCGTTTATAACAGTGGTTCCCAAAGTATGGGTCGCGAAGGGTCAAAAATTGGGTCGCGCCTATGCGATCCAAAACTGAATTGTGTATTTTCAACGTTACCTGCTTGTCTGTGCCTGTCTGTAGCGTATAGGTACTTGAGAAAAGAGTAGATTTCTGACCTTGGAAGCGAACTTAGCAACCTACTGCCTAAAGTCACCCATAAAATCAGTTTTTTTAATACGATGTTTGCGTTTTGGGTCGTGGGGTGTCCACCAAACTCAGGTTTGGGTCGCCCTAAAAAAAGTTTAGGAACCGCTGGTTTATAAGTAGCCCATACGTTGACACGTACCTCAAACTTTAAGGTAGGCCATAAAATTTATTGTAACAGCCTGATGCGCATTCATTTGTTATGAGACTGGGTGATGTAGGTAGCGTCTTGGCCAAAGTTTGAACATGGCGTTACTACTGGGCAGACCTGAGCAAAAATCGGTCCTATGCATCTACTGGCCACAAGTCCCGGTTTTTCAGTCACCTGCTTGACCTGGAGAGGGAGAATGTCTACGTGCAACAAAACTGTGACGGCTGTGGCACAAAACGATAAAAGTGAGGCAGACCATTTTTCAATTTCGCTTGGGAAAACAACCAGATATCCTTTGTTTCACTCTTGTAGTTATTTTGGGGATGAATTTCGCAAAATTTGATAGAGATCAGGCGAAATTTCAGACTTCGTTATACCTCCCGATGCACTGATGTGGGCATGACCACTTTTCCAAGTTTTATTACCAAAAATTCCCAATGTTTCATACGGGTTGACATTCACGTTACTGTCAGGTAAATACTACTTCGGTTGGTTTCCTAAATAAAAGCAGTGACTTTTTTGGGGCGAACGTCCGTCTAGCATAGCCCAGGCTGCACATGTGGCTCCTTAAAAAAGTAAACATGCCCACGCAGTCCTGTCGCCACGGTGGGGCTTTGGTGGGCTTAGCTCCCCAAACAAAGTTCAAGCCCCCCCAAATCTAAATATGGAACATTATAAATCAGTGGAGTTTTTGTCAAATTTTGGAATGTCAAAACCCTGCACAAATATACAGCCCACTATTGAAGACTTTCTGGTAACGGTTCTGTGCCCATGTTAGAAATAAAATCTTCAATTTTAAAAGATTTGTTTTGAACATAGTGTCTCATGGCAATTGCGCTTATGCCCGAAACGCGAGTAATTTTCTTTATTTTCCAGTCACTACAAGGAATAAGAGCCTGTTAACTAACACCAAAGGTAATAACTGTCTTGCAGAGACCATTTGTACTTCATACCCGCATTGTCCACACTTGGGCGAATCAATCGAATTAACCAGTGTTTTAACACAAAAGCTCTTGTTTGCAAGAAAACAGCTTTGTGTTACACATTATTGTAAGTGCTTTTAAAACTGAAACTCAGGTCGTCGCTAAACAGGACGATGGTTCCGTACTTCCTTATTTGCAATTGGTGCCCCACATCCGAAGGTAGTGATGACCGTTTCTTGAATTTTCACGTGGCCACATTTTTGTTTCCCCCCTTCAACTAAATTATGCCCAAACGCCTGCTGGAACTCTCTGCTCCCCTAATGAAACCGCAACTTTAGGATCTGCACCGTCCAAGCATAGTTTTGCGATCAGAAAGCCCGAGCGGCATGTGCGCAAAGCTTCACACTGTGGCAGCAAGCAACAATTGAGATCATGCGTTGAAATCACTCTTCGCGTACGCTATTGTTGCATCCAAACGTTAGTATCACCAGAGATTACCCGCCACGATCACTCTTCGCGTCGGCTAGTTAACCTCGTTTAACCGTTTACATGTCAGTATCACCAGAGATTACACGCCGCAATCACTCTATTATTGCTTGTATTGGGCCACATCCGTAATGGGTTTTAATCTTCCTGTACATCACATTAGTGGTGAATCGCGCATTGAACGCAACGCCAACGGAGAGGTTGCAACAACAGTAGCATTGATGCAAATCTTCAAGCAATACTGAATCTGCCACACTTTTGATGAATAGGACACAATGCTCTTGACAATAGGATGTATATATTTCAGTAATAAGGCGAAAAATCATTCTTACATCTGCAAACTGAGAGCATATAGTATCAAGTCAAGTAAATAAAGGTTGTGAGCTAACTGTCATATCATTTAATAAACAAGCAAACAGAATGTTTGTCTTTCACCATCCAAATAGAAAGTTTTTGTATGTGAATTTTGTGAACATTAGTGCAACTAGAAAATAATAAGTATTACAAGCGCAGAGCTTCAAACCGGTCACAATTTGACATTTCGTCCTTTTAATGCACTTTGAACTGTTAATTAATGGGAAACCAAAGTATCTCAATATCTTCTGAAGCACCGAAGTGTGTGGTTTTCTTTGTGAGAAGACGTCATACTCCCCGAGGTTTTTCTGATTTCGGTATAGCGCAAAAATATACGGGTGAGGACAGCAAATACTTCTCAAAGGAGTCAAATCTGTGCAATAGATCTGTGAAACCTCACATCGTTGGGTGGGTACACAATAATCAATCATGCTTTATTTTATATTCTTTGCACGCAGAGCATCATTGCGCAGTTGAAGTTTGTTAACATTGCATTCACAATTGTTGTTGAATTTTTGCTTCAACTGTATGCATTTGCTTTTGTAGCGTGTTCCTTAGTTTCGGTTTTCTATGCTTCAGATTGTTATTGATGATATGATCGACAAGTGGGTAAATTTCACTTGTTGATTCCAGAACTAAAGGTGCCCTAATGAAGAGGAATGGGGAATCCTATGTAGTGCTACTGATGACGGGAACCCCACATACCACAGACTGAGACGTCAGCCAAATAGCTGTACGAGCATTGGTTTTACGTCCCATTCCCAACTAAGCGACTTGACATTTAAAATTCCCCAAGCCGAAGAACGACTGTTTCAGAAATGCTTCGCCAGAGCAGCACCTCAACAGTGCAGCAGTAAAGCAATCTTAGCGTGAGCAGCGCCAGCTCGCGACTGTCTAGACCGCCGTCAGACTGCTGCAAAGCGGTTGCATACATATTATAACCAAGGAGTTCGTAGTATTTCGGGACGTTCTCGATGCGTTCGGGACGTTCTCGATGCGTAGTATTTACAACGTGCGCCGAACGCTGCTTCTGAGGGTGAAGCAAATACTTAACCAAAACGAAAATGAACTGACAACAGATCTGCAGCATTACAGATACAGGTTTCTGTGGAAAAGCACACCTTTTTTCAAAAGGTTCGACAGTCTATGCCTATTCGCAGACAAGCTTTTAATAGTTAGGTCATTGCGTAATATCGGAGGGTCTTGATATTCTGAACTGTTCTTATCGTCAAGATGATACTTCCGCTGGTATGGGCGCTGATGAGCCGGTTAGTTGCCTGAACTTATTCATGAAACAAACCTGCAATGAAACAAAAATAAAGTATACGTCTGATATCATTTATTCACCTACATTTTCATAGCTCCAAATTTTGATCGATTGCCAACAAATCATTCATTAAATTTTGAATTGAATGCTCTTAATGAAAAGTAAGTAAGCTACTTTAAAATTTTGGTTTGAGACAAACAGTAAGATTTGGTATCAGCACGTCAGCAATTTGTTGATACTTGCTTTTTAGCATGGCAAATACGCAAAACCAAGCAATACAACAATTTTGCAAAGTACAAGAACATTTCATTACATACCTAAGAATGTGATTGTTAGGGGTAGTCTGCATGTGGACCACCTGAAGCAGTAAACATTTGCTACCAGGGGCATTTTATTTATTACAAGTTTGGAAGATTCTTTGAAAATCGTTTTCCTGCTGGTCAAGATAAGGTGGACTGGGGAAAAAGTGCCGGGCAAATAAAAGTGCAGTAAAGAATGAAGAAATTGCCCATAAAAATGATGTTACAAAGTTTAATGCAACTGTTAACGGACACATTACCTGAATGTTGATTGGCAAGTAACTCAAAGGTAGAAAAACATATTTCGCGTCGTAACCCACGACATATCGATTCTTGGGTTGCTTGGCCAAGATAGCATGGATCATAGCGTTAGTTACAAGACTGAAATTTGTGCATGCAAAACTCATCATCTTGGAAATGGATTCGATTCCTGTTGGAAAATATAAGAAGCAAGCAGTGCACTTTAAAAGCATGAAAGTATCTTTCCCTGCCTAATAATTCATTGAAATGCTAACAAGCATGAAAGGCCGCAGAACTACTTACGTAAACGCTGACAAGTCTATTCACTGCTCCCTCACTTGCGAAACGTGCAAAACGCATACACTATTTAGCACACGCAGACACAAAGACAAACGAAGGAATTTGTGCTTTAGGTGGGGTTACTGTTAAAAATATGCAATTCTACAGATTAATTAAAGTTTTCACTTACTTCAAATACGAGCATTTTGTGTCAGGTAGGCCTAAAGTGTTATTGTTTGTATATGAGATAAACATATCACCTGAATTTAAAATATTCTGTAACAAAACTTGTTGTGTTGCATGACAAATCTAACAAATAATTCAAAACGAAGAAATCAAATGCGCTGCCTTTCTTTTTTTGTTCCTTTTTTGTGAAAGGTATCATGTGTGTTTTCTTGACGTTGTTAGAATGCCACTCAATTGTTTGATAATACGAGGTACGGAAAGTTACAAAACTGCACCATAATTCCTGCAATGTGAACAGCTTTTTTATATTATATGCTGTTATTTCTCTCCACACCAAGCATGGGATGACAATTTGGGTTCACCTGGTATGGCAAGACCCTAGTATTTGCTGGACCAAGACCTGAAATCTGATCCCCTCTTTGTTTTGTAGAGCTGCCACAAAATGTTTCTGATTTTATTGCTCGCCATTATTGACTACAGTGTATTTCATTTGCTCAGTTAGCTCTAACAATTTAATGCATCTTAAATGGTGTGAGGCCATTATCAGTTATACAATTACACATCAACTTAACTGACATTCTCAAGCACTACTGAGTAACACTAGTTGGTGGACACATTATTGTTGCATTTAATGTCACAGTAGAGATCATTGTGGTGCAAGCAATACTTTAAACCAATTTAAGGTCTCTATGCTGACAACCATTTTATGCACAAGCCCATTGACTGAAAAGTTAACATTAATTCAGTTTTCTGGGTGGTTTGACATTCAGCCTTTAACATGTAGTTTTGCTTATTTAACTGTGAGGGCTGATTACTAACTCTGATTAAAGATTCAATATTACTTATTACAGAATACAAACTCATTTCACAGGCATGTTATGTCACTTTTAGTTACTAGCACATCACTCACATACCATAGCCACAAAAACAATAAAGCACTTAACATCTTTTTAACATACACACAGGTGAGGTGCATCGTGTATAGTAATTACTAACTCAAAGAAAGACACCCCACATCAACACAAGCATTTGTGAACAATAATAGCTTACCAAAACGTGTCACAACAAGAGTTTAAACAACTCATTTTACTTGCTTCATATGTTTAAGCCACTTTGGACAGTGAATGTGCAACATGTCACATTTAATAAGTTGCGTTAATCGTTTGTACTCTAACATACCGTAACACTAACAGTAAAAGTACGGTGTTGTTATCTGACATCTGTACTCAACTGTAGTAGTGTTAACTGTGGTACCCTATGAAAGGAGGAGCTCCGTGAACAGCGGGGCTTGGTTGCGGAGGTCTGATGACGTAACCGAAGTGGCTAAAACCGATGCTTTGCGTTGAGCAATGAGAACTAAACGGTAGTAAAAATAATTTTATTGCAAAAGGTTATATTACACTGCGGTAAGAGAAGTCTATTCTGAAGTTTGATAATTTTTGCTTATCTGAGTTTCACAACGGTTCGGGGACAAAAAAGGTTTCAACAGTTGTGAATGTATATAATTTTTAAACATCGCAAACATCCATGTATTACATGTTTAGTGGAAGCGCATATTTGTTTGCAATAAATTATTTTTCCTTTGCTTTTTTTCTGTTTATTCCTTTTGCAACTCAACTTTTTTCCACTCCGGTAACTTCATCAAACCTCCGCAACCAAGCTCCGCTATTTACGGAGCTCCGCCTTTTACAGGCACCCTTAACTGTTAACCCAACACTACCGCAATTAAATTACTTGCAAGTTAACTAGCCTACCGCAAGACTCCAAATATTTTCATACATACCTTATGTATTATTCAGATTGTCATTCTTACTCGTTAGATATACCCGAATTAACCACTGTCGTCTGTCACAGCAGATGCATCAGCACAACCTCACCATAGTTACTATTTTCACAACGCACTGAACAGTACCCTATCGCTATCTTGGCGACAGGCGATCATATGACCGTCACATGACTCGTGATGCTGACGTCAGTAGAGTTACCGAAATATTTAAACGGATCTGGTTTGTAAAACCGGAGCAACGAAATAAGAGCACATAATCTACCAACTAACGCATTGCTTCAAAAAAGATCAATTGCCTTGACATGTACAAATTTGTGATAAACGACAAACATTCAAAACACCAGAGTACATTCGTTGTGAATGCAATCCGAGGATTTAGCAACGCTTGTTTAAATGTGTGCATGTGGAAGATACAAAATAGATTCCAAAAATGTTTCAAAGTTTTATTTGAAAATCTGATGTTTTGGCCATGTTAATGAGCTGATTTTTCCAGCACTACCAAATTTGTTCCAAGTAAAACTTCACATAAGTGGATATCACTTTCAACTTTTCATAAGAAGCCATAATTTTATTCACGCTTTATTCAAGATACAGTAGGTGCCACAATGTTTTACTTTTTTCCTTGTATTCTTCTCCGTACGTCTTCTGTATATTTGGATCAATATCCTTCCATTTTTCGTTGATTCCGACTCTTTGGTGATCCAAACTGCAAATTGGAGTCTTGAAAAATGCTGGTTCGATGGTGTGAGTCGTAATGTTGAATGGTTCCAACTCGTAACTGTAAGTTATACGCAGATAATTTTATTCAAAAACAAGAAATTCCGTCTGTTGCAAAAATTACAGATAGCCAGTGTTTTTAAAGTGTTTTGGGTGACCAAAACAGTCTCTCATAATACAGTATAAGAACTCTTTACTACCACCATGCAATACACTAAGCCCTTGCTTTACGACCGTGTAGGTATTTTGAAAAAACAGTTGCCGCTTCTCAAAATGTGTTTCCGGCTAGCAAGGTCAAATCGTTCAAAAAACTCTGTGCATACAGTCATTAGCCTTCACTAACAACGTAACTTCGCTCGAATTCTCGAAATATTTTGGAAACCCATTTGCTGTAGTCTTACATATTTATTTAGTCCTAGAGTTTGAAGTTCATATCTTTTAAGTGCACTTATTCAAATGGGTCACATTTTATAATAATGTGAAAATGTCATATTTTCACATCAATATAAAAATTGCTGGTATGAAGTTGAATCTCATTTGGCGGAGAAATCAAGCTTCTTAGATTTTCTCTTGTCATAATATTTTGCAAGAAACAACGGGAAAGATTTTAGGATATTCTGTTGTCCTCACTACTGTTGTAAAATAGAGATCGTTGAACGCTGCATGAAAAGATACGGCGCTACGACAGTTTAGAGCAGGACAGTTTGTCGAACGACAATTTATCGCGCGATCTTCCGGCAAAGTCAATTCTGTGATTTGTCCAAACTTAACCCTGCACTCTAACCCAAGCAGCGCAATGGTTCCTGGACAGCCCATATCTCCTGCTTCCTGTCACTGCAGCTAAAAAATCGGTTAGGTTCAAGGTAATGCTAAGAAGCAACCAGTCTACACCTGAGTATAACTGCACTTGCAAAGCTCACAATCCAACGGCTATCCTGCTAGGCCAAGATTTGTTACTTGCACAAATTGAGCGACCGCGTTCAATAATACGTTGATCGCAGTGTCCTGCACTGGCTATACAGTGGCATACACAAGACTACATGGTGCTCCCACTTAGGCAACATCAGCAGAAAAACAGAGAAATCCACCCCATTTGTTGACCTGGCCAACCGTTTTGACACTGTACATCATTCTGTGTTATTTGAATACCTAAAACTTATGGGATGCACAGGAATACGGCTTTCCGTTCTTTCTGCTTTCGATAAGGACATGAATGCAACAGTATCGTTCGACTGAGCCAGTTCTTCTCCATTCCAAAGGTTTTGTGGTGTGGAACAGGGCTGCGTCTTGGATCCAACTCTGACATATTTTTTTAACACTTTTCGTCCACGCTTTCCCGGAGGAAGACGGACTGCTTCTGTACAATCGCTGTAGCGGGCTCTGTAAACGCATTCGGCTGTGACCCAGGCCTGTAGCTAAAGAGGGCATTCGGGGCGGTGCACCCCTAACTTTTTTGAGCCACCATAAATTTTCTTGTTCCCAGAATATTTTTTATTGTATTTATTTAACAAAAACAAAAAAACACATACTAAAAACAAAAATCTTACCTCCTAAAATGTATTATCCCCCCATACCATAAAAGCTGGATACGGTCCTGCTGTTACCCGAATCTAAGATCTATCTTGTGATGGGTTGGGATCATTAGCCTACACACTTATGACGCCACGCTAGTTAACCATTCATGACACCAACTGCTGCACATTTGTTATTGCTTTTCCTAGGCTTACAACGATTTCGGCGTATTTGTTAATTTGCAAAAAAAGTGTGGTATAGTCAATTGGTTCTCTCAATCCACCTTACATCACCATCAGTTGCGTGCAACTCGACGTGGTCAACAAATTTTCCTAGCTGAGATCTGTGGTTTGCTCTTCTAACAGCTTGCACGACGAGATTGGGCAGCGTGTTGGTAAAGCCTTCTCCAATTTGACATGGCTTGCGCCTCACCTGTGGAACAATCTGCGTATCTTCATTACACTGAAGGTCTGAGTCCACACCGCAAGTATACTGAGCGTACATCTTCATTTTTGTTATATCTTTTGACCTTATCACCAACATGCTGAGGCTTCGTCAATTACGTTGGCTGCGTCGGGGCAGCAAAATGAACGACGGGAGATTGTTAGGGACGCCCTGTAGGTTCAGCTTCAAATACATCGTGCAGACCAGATCACCATCTGGCAAAGTTAAGTTTCACTCTCTGTTCTTGGCCAGACGATGTCTGCGGACCGAGAGGCATGTCGTGAAGCCATGAATAAAGCTGTCAAAATTTTTCCATCAATTAACCAGGCAATCAGAGAAACGCCGAGATCCTTGTTCACGGCGGAGGTGGCTACGATTCTTTACATTTTGAGCGAGTTATTATCCACCGCTAGGCCGCACTAGATCTCGGGGTAGGTGCTGAGCAGCCATTCGATTGTCTCGTCAACCAGAACCGCCAGACTATGCACTCCATAAGGAGGTCGATGGATTGAACAGTGAAGGACAACTCGTAAACACGGTCAGGTCAACGGTTTGTTCTTCTGCACGACATTCACAAGCCCCAGAAGGTGAATACCCCATTTGTGTAAGCATGAGCGGAAACGTCCGGCACCGGAAGCGGTTAAGTCGGAGTAACGCTGTCCTTGGAGGGTGGGTTCCAATGCCGGGGAGAAAAGTACGAAGTCTCGTAGTGTTCTCCAACAACTCATCCGCAATCCATAGGTGATCCACCCAGAGCGCAACGCGTAAGTTGTTGTCATCAGATGAATTGATGAGTTGTTGTTCGACGGGTACAAATGGGTGACTCGATTTGAAATACCGTGCGTTCCCACCCGGTGAATAGATGAGCGCTGAGTGGAGCAGATGTCCAGGCTCCACGGCATGGCATATCATAGACAGCGTGCTTCCTTCGCGACGAAGCTCCGCAGGTTGGATGCCTGCAAGAATAGGAAGACTGATTGCTGGTGTAGGACGCAGGCATCCAATCACAGTTCGCAAGGCGTCGTTATTGGCAAGATCAATGAGGCGGGTGTGAGCACTACGGCACCAGGCAGGAGTGCAGTACTCTACTGTTAAATGTACCAAAGCTAAGGTGGTTATTGGCAACGTTGTTGCCCCAGCACCCCAGCCCGAGCCAGTAAGCTGCCTCAAGAGTGCGACGCGTGATGTCAGCTTTTTGCAAAGTCACTCGAGGTGTCGGCGACACATGAACGGCCTGTTCAACGTTACTCTGAGCGAGGTATTTGGGCTTGGAGCAGAAGGGCAGGGTTTGGGTTGTTTAAGGTGACTTACAGCTCACATTTAGCTTCCTTGTTGTTGAGATGGCAGACTGCCGAGGCCATTTTTTGTAGTGCTGAGCTTTAGCTTCCAGGACTGGAGGTATTTACCTATAGTTGCCAAATCTTTGCTTAGCACTCCTTCCATTGCTTGCCTGTCTCCATCAGCATGCATTACTGCTAGATCGTCGGCATAGGAAAACTTTCTAGAGTCAGTGTTTGCCAAGTCAGAGATGTAGATGTTGAAGAGAAGACGTGCCAAGACGGATCCCTGTGGGACGCCGTTTTTGAGGCGTCGTAACCTGCACCCTTTGCTGTCACCGGTGGCAAAGGTGAAGCTACGATTGTCAACTAGCTCCATATTCATGCGGACCGTGTAGCTACCAGGTAGCAATCGCAGCAGCTTGCAGGTGAGGCCGCGATGCCATACGGTTTCGTAAGCTGCTGTCAGATCGACAAGCATGGCTCCGGTCCTCTTTGCAGAAAAGATATCCTCAATGTCTTGCATCAGTATGGTGATTTGGTCTACGGTCGAGCTCCCGTGTCGAAAACCCGCTTGTTCCTGTGAGAGTAATGGATCGATGATTGGTTCGACACGAGTGTAGACGAGCCTCTCGAGGATCTTGAAGTAGTCGTAGAATAAAGATATAAGCCGATAATTTTTTGCGTCCCACAGAGGTTTTCAGAGTTTGGGATATCAACTATTAATGCTCTTTTCCAAATCCTGGGAATAGTGTGTTGGCGGGAAGGAAGTGAAGACATCGCATAACCAGGATTTGAGAGCGGATCCGGCGTGGAGTATAAACAATGGAAAAATATAATTTAAACCTGGTGATTTTACTGTCTTTAGGTGGTTGAGGGCGATAGCAAGCACCTCTGGCCTGAAGGGCCCAGAGATCACCCTTAGGTGTTTGGAACTTCCGTATGCTGGACACATCCTCGTTGATGAGCCTTGGCTTCGGTGATGTGTCGAGACCCTAATCTCGGAAATCAAGAATTGGGTTAAGTTTGCGACTGTGACTTTTGTGAAAATCTGAGTAGACCGAGATCTGAATATTCGAGACCGAAACTCGAGACCTAACAATTTGTCGGCTGGAAACTAAATTCCATCTCCATTTTCGGTTCTTCAGAAATACTTTTGAGTGATATTTGTGTTTTGAATAAAAACTATGCAGAACGAAGGTTTTATTTTTGCGCAACATATCGTTGGGCATTAGCTGATTTTTTCAAAGTTCCGCGCATAACTTAGAAAAGGTTATCAAAACCATCGATCTTCGCATTAATGAAATATGATCCAATTTCGCTAAGTTTTGTCTTGTCCGAAGATGAACGCAGCAGTGAGAAAGATAAGCTGCCTGAGGTTTACATGTAATCAATTGCTTTGCTAAGCAATGTTTGAAAAGGTTGTTCCTGCTAAATGCAATATCTAAACGAGAATTGCAAGCCTCGAGATGAGGATTTGAGAACAGTATACTGCGCTCTTCGAGACGGAGATCAAGACTCACGAAAACCATGAGGCAAGTCTCGAAATTTTGTCACTAGTTTGATCTGTAATGAAGCAGATGCCATGTTAGTAATACATTTTGAAAACTGCGCTTGTAAACCGAGCATGCTAACTTTGTGCCCAATTGTCAAAGCAAGAACTGCGATATGAAGCAGCTGATCTGGTACAACGTTTGAAGCAACAGCAAACTGTTTTTGGGAAAACTTTATTTTTCAAAAGAACTCGGCAAACGTAAGTTTACAGAGCAACGCTACAAATGCAACCTCTTATTGCGGCTATTACAAGTATTAATTATTATTTTGCCTGGTGTGCTATGTATCTTCTTACAATTGATAATTGTGAATGAGGCCAATGCATTTGTGTTTTTCTTGTTACATTTGTGCTATTTCTTTTGTCGCATCTCTTGTCTCTTGCTGCATTTGTGTTATTTCGTGATTTGAGTCACAAAAATGCGTGAAACCATTCGCGGAAATGTTTGTCCACTCCTGGTGGATAGTAAGATGATCAGCCATGTCCCTGTTCAGAAGGGCAGTGCTTTTTTAAGCTGTTTTGACGGACCGAAACAGTCTTTCAAATTATACCAGCGGCCTCCCAAAATATGGTAGTTCCTCGCTGCATACTCACCATCAAGATAAATTAAAATCTTGCTTTATGACTATCTTGGTATTCAGATGAAATAGCTGCGATTTCTCAAAATGTCTTAACGGTCACAAAGGTCAAACCTTAAAAAACTGCAGGAGAGAATGGATTGAGACATAATACACTGGGCAAAACAGAAACAGCAATCTACTTTTTTTTTACGGCAATCTACTTTTAACTCAAACAGCAATCTACTTTTACGTTGGATACTTTTAGGCGCAGGTGACATTGTCAGAGGATCAAAGTTTTGCAGCTTAGTGTAGTTATAAATTATTTGCAATTCGAATGATGTAATTCATACAGTTGCAAAACCGATACCTTAGTCCATCAGAAAAGCCTTCCATTGCGTACTTGGAAACCATATACGGTGAAAGCATGAGTGCAATTCTCCCGTTCATACTGCCAACATTTACCACTCTTCCTGAGATGAGCAAAATTTATTAGTTTCCCTGAAATATGTAAACCTAAGTTGAACTAAGTCCGATTAAGGACCGCAAAGTCACATTTGTGGCTCGGACATTGTTCAGTCATAACTTGCCGAGCGATAGAGCTAGAGAGCTATTCAAAGACTCTAAAGAAGCAGACAGTCTCTTAGCTTCGATTTAAGAAAACTTGGGCGGTTTTAGATTTGAACATTGTTAGTGTGACGTCTCGACTGGGGGAGGTCAAGGGGTTTTCGAATGACATCATCCAGTTTTGCGGTCCTTACAGTTTCAGTGACAACAGGAACAAACGAGAGCAAGCTCAAACTGCAAACCCTGCTGCATACGGCCACGAATTCTGCTATTTTGATGAAGAATTTACCTAGAGGTGTGGTGCCAAAACATAACTGGTGAGCACTACACTGCGATGAAGTTATGACTTACTGTAGGCACCGTACTTCGGATTATTCTTTGTTTTGAAAAATTCACGAGAAATTCCAACAAATACTTCGATGCTACATTGAGTTCTAGGGGAAAACTGTGACCTCTGCAAAAAAGGTGGGGAAGCGAAATTCACAAGCCCTCTCCCAAGTATAGAACTGGTTATACTTTAGTAGCAAAGATTCCAAGAGTTTATGTTGGAAACAAGTGCTAAAAAACCGAACAATTGAAAATCACTTTGTGTCGGTAAATTAAATACTATAGATGTAAGTTGCACAAAGTTTAGCACGACTTTCAACATTTTTGAGTTTGCTCTTTTTTTGATTCATAATGCGTCGGAGGAATGTTGCAATACTACTCAACGTTTACAACCCTTTTTTAATTGCTAAACCGGAAATTTCACGTAAGGCTGAAGCACACTCAGTGTTTGGTGTTCACTAACATCCCGCTTCAACAAGGTCTGCGTAATCCACAAGTTTGGAATACGTGGGAGCAATTGGCATTACATGCAAAGCAAGTTGTTTCATACAAATATTCGTAGTAAAAATAAACTTGATCGCGTAATTTTTTATGTTGTCTGTGAAATACGTTTAGGCGTAGATTCTAGTCGGCAGTGGCTGCTGCTTCTGACACCCATAGGCAAAAACTTTCAAAGCTCTCTGTAACACCAGCTAGAACAGCTTTAAAAATAATGAAGTTTTATAAAGGGTGCAATTCTGAAATAGTTACTACTTCTCAAGCCATTCTGAGCCCTTCATATTTTTATGCGTGAGCAAGTGAAACTGCTATTTGCGTCCGATAAGCAAACATTATGAAGTGACTTACCCTCTTTCCCTCGCCGGAGTAGCGGAAGAAACGCAAGAGTGACGTCAATCGATCCCAAAATATTAACGTTGAACACATTGAGGAAGTCCTGCCGGTTGAGCCACTCAAATGGGCACCATGGCAAGGTTATGCCGGCATTGTTAACTATTGCCCACAAGGCTGCAAAATCAAGGATTTTGTAATGAGCTGTAATGAATAAAACGATCTTGAGCATGCATGAACCGATCGTGTATGTTCCAAAACTTTTCAATGCAACAGATATTCGGTTGCCTTATCCTGTATTGGCATTTTCTAGAGCAGTAGTTCTGAACCACTGTTCTGAGAGCCGCATGCGGTTCCCAAGTACCCTTTGTGCAGCCCTCAGCAGTCTTTCAATAAAACCTCTAATATTTTGTCTAACACATTTTTTTCTGCTATAGAACAAAAGGTACCAACTGAGTTGTGTTAAAATTTCTTTAGTGCGGCTCTCTAACAAAGTCATAACTATGGATTTGATTCCCTTCAGCGAAAAGGTTGAGTGCCACCGGTCTAGAGAATACTTCAAACCGCTGTTTGCAATGCACTTAGTATGATAGCGGAAGTTGTCAAAAGCCTATTTTCGCGACGATGTATGCGGCATGCCTTTCTGAAGTCCAAACAAAAACTCTTAGCTTCGATTTCTAAAGTCCAAACAAAAACTCTTAGCTTCGATCTAAATTCTTAGCTTGTTCACATTTCTCAAGTCCAAAGAAACATTGATTGGAGTGAATTTGCTGTGTTTCATTTCGCTGAGGTAGTGAACCAACAAGACTTGGACAACTAGGTCAATATATTTGTTAATTCTACTGTAGTTGTGTAATTTGACGAATTGTAGCAAAATGCCGGAAATTAGAATTCTAAATTGCGAAGAATTTTGTGCTCAAATTTTACTCTAATTTTTGGTTTTAAATCATACTCAGTTTGGTTTTTGTTGCGTTCACTAAACATGTTCGCATCAAAGTCTCGTATAAATAGTGGGATGCCTTTAGACTCTAATCGCATTGCGAATCATTTATCTACCGAGCAGTAAACGAATTCCGTTCTCATGCAAGATTCATCACATGGACTGAAAATGCATCTCCCAACCACATGACTGGACGCTGTATTCATAGCCTGCTTAAATTTTGTTACACCACTACAACGTTGCACTAGTCCGTAGCTGTCGCAACTCATTTCCTTTTCAGCTATCACGAATATTTTCATTATATGTGGAAACTGCAAATGTTTCATGTGGCGAAGTTAAACCTATTTCTTCTGGAGGTTTGAAATTGCCTGCATCGAATTTTTCGTCCATTAATCATATATACACATTGCGCATATTAAGCCTTACGCACCAGAGCAACAGACTTTTACTTAATTCTATTAACTGTTCCCTTTACATCTCATCTATAGGTAGCTTCGCCCACGGAAGGACTGTATTTACTTAAATGCTTTAAGAATCAATACGTTATAAAAGTCAGCTTTGAAAAGCTTGTCACTAGTACAAAAGCGATTACTTTCTTCAGATTACAAAGTATCAGGGGCGTGCAGGTATCGGCGAGCGGCGCAACGGGCCCGGGGATCCAAGGCAGCTAGGGGTATCCTAATAGTGAAATACATGAACGGCTGTAACCAGATGCTTCGTCGGACAGTAAGGCTACTAACACATGCTGCATGGACCTGACTGAAACTTTCCTGAGGGGGACACGCACATGTACGTTCAGTAACCAGACAGAGAGATGAGGCACTGCCATCGTTGTCTTAACCCTGTCAGGCCCGCTCCGGCTGCAATGTTGGCTTTGGATTCTATGATCAGTCATAACTCCTGAACGGATTGGGCTAGAGAGCCACTGAAAACATCCTTGGATTCGGAAAACTGCACGAATTCCAATGAAATTGACAAAAATATACCTTTACGTTTGACATTTTTGAGAAAAACCCATATTAGTATATTTGCCGTACTGATTTATTGGAAATTTGCAGAGATAATCAAAAAACCCGTTCCTCGAATCCCGTTTAGCCTTTCCGATCTGGTTTGTTGTCTTACAGATCCGTGGATGTCTTCACTGACTCTCTAGCTCTTTCGCAAGTTATGGTCGTTAATAACTTTACGAGCGACGATCGTGGCTTTCGCGGGCCTGAAAGGGGGCCTTACACCCTATCTCTCTTCGCCCATTGTAGGCTGTCCAATTCCTGATAGCCTATTGTTAATATGCAACTAGTCTTCAAAATATCTATCGATTCTCTCTAGAGCCTGGGTTCTTAAACTGGGGGAATACTCCCCAAGTAAGGCGTGCTATCTTTTTGGTGGGTCTATCTGATACTTATTTGCATGCATGAACGCAATATCTAGTTCCCCATTACATACCCATTACTAGAAGAATTTTGCATGTAAACGCATGCCTCACACTTACCAGAAAAAACAAAGCAAAAACTAACGCATTTATAAACCAAAAATACTCTGAAATATTTTTTATTTCATTGTTCGAAACTTGTTTTTTTTCAACACTATAGTTATTACGTATTTCAAATGCCTGTATTTCTCATATTCCTCAGTACTAAACAGAATTTAGTAGGGGGCATACAATCAAGCATTTGCCCCGGCATCACTAGACCTCTGAACGTCCCAGCATGTATCGATTGCTTGCAAGATGAATGTACACTGACATAAAAATAACAAATTGCCCTGAATCAATGGGGTACGGAAGGGTTCAAGGGATGCGATCGCCGGGCATTGATTGGTAAGGAGTGACACAACATTGCAACACGACGCATTCCGTGCCTCGAAGAGCTGAGCCTCAGAAAATATTTCTGCTTCGGTGATAAGTCAAGACGGTTTTCTGTCGCTTTTTTGTAAACCACCCTGCTGCCCATCTCAAGCTGTTAAGCTCAGGGTTGGTAGATACTTCATCAGCGCAATGGCCAGATGAACTCTTATAAACGGCCAAAGCTTTGTGTTTGAAAGATTAGAAAAAATGTTTAATCAATTTCCTACCACAATTTAAATCAAAGTACTTTAGTTCAACAAACACAGACGTTCACCTGGGTTTCAGTTTATAGAATCACGAAGTCTTTTGTGGCCCGAGCATTAAAGCGTCTCAAAGTTTATAATCTTAACCTTTGAAAAACTAAACCTTACGTTTTCTTACTATAAACGAAATCAACTTGATACCCCGAGAAAACGAGTCACCAACCTTTTCCATTCAGGTCCTTTTCAACAAATTCCGCTGCTCGCTTGATGTCGCTCGTGCTTGTCACATTAATTTGAATGGCTGTCAAACGACTGGTACACTTCTTGTGGAGATCATCCACCGACGTCTGATGCAGACAGCCAGCATAGACACAAACACCCTGTTGGAAAAGCATAAAAGATTTTAGAGCTTTTCACTTACTTAACAAGAATCTCAATATGGAAGCAGTGTAAATGATACCGTGCTGCCATATTTTACCACGTGTTTCAGACGAAACAGGGAAATATGAGCGGATTTGTCAGCATTTTGCGACCTTGGTGCTTGTGTTGTGTTACAAATCCAGTGCAAAAGTAATACCTTTAAACCTTTAGAAACGTAAACTTTGTTTCAAGCTGACTAAAGCAACACAATTCTGTTTCACGCTCACACGCATTGTCCAAATTCGTGATTCCAGAAGTTGAAACAAAGCACGGAATGCTACGGATATCAAGTCAGTCTTAACAGAACCCGTAATGGAAGTTTTACTTAAACCTTCAGTTTTTATCATTTACCTAGCAATAAACACTCTCAATGTTGCTGCCACGTGCTGTCCTAAACAATACAACCATACGCTTATACTCTTTTAGGAATAGTTCAGTCCCGATTGGGCGTTGTTCTAATTCGGAAAAACGTTACTAAATAGAATCACTGATCGGTGACATAACAATGTGGAAATAATAAACTGCAACAGACCTGTTGGCAAAATCGAAAGCCACCTAATTTTCCTCTGACCCATGACATTGACAGTACCACTTGCTAAATCTGTGATTACGATGAAGACCTTTGTCACTATTGTTCGGTTTACTATTATCTAGAACTCAAACAACTCATTGGATTTTTTTAGTAAACAGTAAAACCCAATGTGAAACAAGTCATTATTTTCGGTTTAATTTACGTATCGTGAAAGAAAGTGTTTTTCGTATATAGGTTCCCAACCTTTTCCGAATCTGGCACCCCTTTCATAAAAATAAAGCTACTTTCTCAAACCCTCGTTTTCAAAAAGCGTAGAGATCCCAGAAACAGTCCGATTTTACAGTAACTTCATCTTTAAAATTACCACTCGTAATACATACTAACAACAAAACAAAAAACACTCAGTCGCACTGTTTAACTTTCAAACTTTACTTCTCACCGGAAATAAACCAAGTAACATTTATGTTGCTGCTTCTCTGAAATTATCCGCTCATTCCTTGGCACATTACTCAGAACCACGCGCAAATAGTTCGAGGATTTCAAACGGTTCCGCTATTTGTTTTTCACGTGAATAGAAGATAATCCAGATTCGCACAAATATGTTGTTGCAAAGGATATTTCAGAATAGATAGGGCTTTTTCATTCAATTTGCAGTAAACTTACATGGCTGAATCGCAGAAACGTTCGAGTTCTATAGCATCAAACAGCAAACTCGTTGTTTGGTTTTCTTTCAAGTCAGTGAGATCTTTATAATATATGGCTCCAAACAGGTAGCTTTCCCTTAGTACATTTTTTTCACAGGCCTTTACAATCTTCATTTCCCTGCCTTTAATGGAGGTTCTCAATTGGTTGAGTTGAAGAAAAATAAGAATTCTAGGCAAGCAAGCATTTGGATAAATCCTGGTGACTCATGTGGAATGACTAAGTCTCGCTAGCGATTTCGTATCAAATGCTTGATTTCCTCACGTAGACTGAAACACTTGTTTGACACCACGCCTCCAGATAACCGGCGTACTTCGGTATGATATAGAAGAACACTGGTCGCTACCTAGCTCATGAAATATTAATCGAAACAGTCTATAATTTAGTGCTGGGCCTCGAATGCAATTGAGTATTTGACACTTGAATCAAAAGCCTGCTTCAAATTTGCTGACATAGTTTATAGCACCGAGAGCGTGTCTACGCAAAACGTAATTGATTAACTTTATATTATAACGGTGGCAATTTCTCTCTTCATCAGAGCTGCAAAACCTGAGCGGTTTCCAATCACTGAGGGTGCTCCCTCAGAATACAAAGATACAATGAATTATATGAAGATCAATATCATTTTTGCTGAAAACCTTTTTCGACCAATTTTAACACATAGATGGAAACCGTCGTCGTTTTTAGAGACGCACAAGACAGTCTTCTCTTTAACATATCGAATTACAATATTGAGTTGAATGCAGTTAGATACATCACTTGACTCATCTAATTGAATTGATATCTTAGTAAGGCTTTCCTTTATACTGTACTTGCAAATACTTGTTTAACAGTATCCATGCTAACATCTGATATCCAGGTGTTAATCACGTCATTGGAGAAAGGAATTTGCTACAATTTCTTTCCAGTTTCATCACCAATAACAATTTTCACCATGTCCATTGCACAAGGCTTGATGAATCTCTCGACTAGGCTATGAGATTCTTTCTATTTTGCAATTCGATGTGCAGCGGGGTATGATGCATGGAACAGTCGCTTATTCACTGTTCTGTGATACTTTACCAGTGAAGAGTTCCTTTTTATTGAAATCGGACCTTTTCCTTTTTCAGTGATTCAGGATCCTGGCTTTATTGTCTTTCCCTCCATGCTTGTTTATAAAAATCTTCTTAAAGTTTCGATGATTTCCAACTGGATTTGGAAAACACTTTGCTGCAAAGAATCACTGGATTCTTTCTACCCCCATCTACCACAGTGCCAGTGAAGCCAAAGCCTGAATATGTTTCGCCCCACTACAGCCTCAATTTCTGCGGAAGGCAGTGGCGTAAATAAGGGGGGGACTCCGCCCCTGGGCGCAGCATTCCGGGGACTCCAAATTGAGGTTGGAATGTTACGCAGCAATCGCAAACTATCCAATACCAGCGGCTGCTGCATACCCGGTTGGGAAATCCCATTAAGATCGTCTATGTTCGCAAAGCGAGCAGTGACGAATTTTAGTTATGCTTCAAGGCGGAGTTTCCGTCTCCGCAATCAGCGCTTGCGCGTGGTTTGATTCACGGTTGTGTCACAATGCTTTCATTTAACATGCCGACTTCGTTGGGTCACAACGGGACGGGAATCCAGCATTCAAAGTACATGCCATATGCTGCGGTCATGGTTTTAGAGCATAGATTTAGGGAACTTTGTGAAGGTAGTTTTGAGTATTTCCATTTGTGCGATATTTGAATAAATACTGACTCTATTTGCCACATTTTACTTAAAACTGCGCAACAGCATTTAATATATTAGTTATAATAGTGGTGAACTTTTCAGTTACTGCAACATGTGCTTTATATTAAGGTGACCTATAAACTAAGCATCTCCGTGGACATGAATGTCGAAATTCAGGTCACAAAATTTCTAACTCATAACTTCTCAAGGAGTATCACCGGTCTTAGACATTTCTTAAGTTGATACATGTGGCAAATTCAAATTTTGTTAATTTCGTGTGACGGAATAATCGATAAATTTGCAGCAACAAAGGCAAGAAAAATTTCTCTTTGAAGTTGGATTATTACAAGTGCAGCATTACATCGCAGTACTTCTTTCATTTTCTGTTAACTTTTCAGTAGTGCTTCCAACCCGGGTTTGTGGCTATTTTTGACTACACGAAACCCATGTTTTTTCAACCAATAAACCTGGATATTTTGAAAAACCTGAAATTGCCATTGCATTCAAATATTAGTAATTCTGATAACAATAAAGTTGAAGAGTGGCGCGTGTAATGCGATTTTAGCACATTTGAACTTTCAACTCTTATCATGAGGCACGAGGTAGGAACAGTCGCTTATCCAGTTTTGCTCGCTGACCATCGTTTTGCTTGCTGAGCATCGTACGTTCGTTGTTGGAACTTCGTTCAATTGACTAATTAGACGGATCGTGACGTCATTTTGCACATAATGGGTGTCTACCCGAACTTTGTTTTTTTCGCCAATCTAATTAAATAACTACCATGTGACGTAGTTTTCAAAGCTATGCCGTAGTTTCGCAGTTACTAGTTAGTTCATTTATAAGCTGTTATGTGTTAGTTCATATACAAGCTGTGATTGTTTGCAGAATCGATTCATTGCATTTCACTTTGCAATAACTTTCTACAGAACATCTGGCTTTCCTTTAGAAGCGACTTTATCTAGATCTTTAATCATACACATTTAGTTTAAAGTCGTTAGTACTCAAAGGAAATCAGAAGCTCAGAGCCATTTGTTATACAATAGGGCTCAACAAACACCAAAGTGCAATTTGTGCTCCGTAACAGAAAAAGAGGAGTTTCAAGCACTGAAAGTTTAATCAACTGTTTGAAATCAAAGCACAGACGCCATGTAGTCCTTGAGAGCGAAGAACCACAAAACTCTTCCGGCACAGGAAGAGATCCGATCGCAAATTGTGATCAAGAAAATGAGTCTTTTTGAGGCCACGTAGAAGAGGTCAAATAACCTTGAAAAACTGTGCCATGCCTTAATTACAATCAACGCCACATCAGTGGAACAAGAGAGGGCTTTTACAGCCACGGGGCTGTTTGTCATAAAACTCAGAAGCATAAGGAATGATGAGAGTGTGCTTTGATTGTCATGCATCAGTGTTATAAACATCATTGAAAAACTGTGCTTAACTTAATTCAAGTATGTACTTTCCACGATGGGTGTAAGCAAGGAATCGATCAGCAAATTTTTAATAGGAAATCGATTTCACGTAAAATTACGCATCCTCAGTCCTCAAAATTGCAAGCAAAGCTTACAGGTGAAAAGTTGAAAGGCTGAAGTAACAGCAGAGAAAAAACAAACTCAAGACTACAATTAAAATTTCGTAATACAAGCTCATAAATCATAACATCTTAACAAACTGACTGACGTCAAGAATACTAGTGGCGACAAAAAAAACTGACTCATGAAATAAGTGTTTACTCAAAAATTAAAAAGACGTTTACTCAAATAAATAAATGACTGAAACATCTAACTAGTTGATGCTAATGGCTGAAAAATTTCTCCAA
>Ga0210059_1002475_pt1 | contig 28957 bp, 14 predicted proteins | sample Ectturendosymbi2_FD_188042 | JGI IMG/M metagenome (GOLD analysis project Ga0210059, IMG submission 188042) | Ecteinascidia turbinata endosymbiont from Florida, USA - Sample 2 (SPAdes) (version 2) | ecosystem: Host-associated > Tunicates > Ascidians > Unclassified | place: Key West, Florida...
AACATTCGTTCTTGACAGATTTCCAATGACCCGTTAGGGTAAAGCATTTATGAACGCATGCTGCTGCAGTGTGTATAAATGCATACTCAGAAACGTTTTCACTGACATAGAACATAAATAATGTAGAGATTTGACGATTTTCCCTTTAGGATAAATATATTTTTTCCCCGGCAAATAACTGCTTCAGCCGTTTTTTCGTCGCTGCTTCGCAAACATTCCCACTTGGCAGATTTCAAATGACCCGTTAGTGTAAAGCATTTGTGAACGCATGCCAATGCAGAGTGCGCAAATAATTACTCAAAAACTTTTTTACTTAGTGAGAACATATCATGTAGAGATTTGACCTATTTTTGCTTGAGTATAAATATTTTTTTCGGCAGCAAGCAAATGCTTCAGCCGTTTTCTCGACGCTGCTTCACAAACATTTGTTCTTGGCAGATTTCAAATGACCCATTAGTGTAAAGCTTTTCTGAACGCATGGCCAGAGTGATGTGGATGAAAAATTAGTGTGAGTTGGAACATCATGTAGAGAGCTAACGCTTTTAGCTGCTGCAAAATTTTATTTTCAACAGCAAGTAACTACTGGAGCTGCCTGTTCGGCTGCTTCACAAACATTCGCACTTGGCAATTAACCCTGCTTCACAAACATTCGCACTTGGCAATGCGCGCTGCTTCACAAACATTCGCACTTGGCAGTCTTCAAATGGCCCGTAACCGCAAAGCCTTTGTAATGCAGGAAGGGCATCGCGAAGAATAACCCCCGTTGATTTCCGAAAAAGCAATAATTCAGTGATCGCGGCTTGTGATCTTTTTGCTGCTTCCCAACAATACATATCAATAGAAATTTAGAGTTCAACAGAGGACAATAAAAGATCCTGCCAACAATAGCTCGCATTGCACCCTTACCGCTCGTTCTCTACCACTGCAACAACGCCAAGCACCTGAACGTGCGTGGATAACTTTTTCACAAATCTCAAACCATATTTAGGGCCAGCTGATAAAAATGTTGGAGTTTTTTCCTCTCGTTTCATGCACTACAATCTTGACATGCGGCCACTACAAGGTAATCACAACATGTTCTGTGATATTCACATTTTTTCTGCAACAACAACAACAATAGCAAAAGCGTTGCATTTCTGCATCCAAGAGCTGGCAATTGTCGAATGCTCAGGCCACATGCAAGTAAAATTTTGCGTTGTTTTTTTGGTGGAAAGAAAATTTTGTGTGGCTTTTTCATGCGAAAATAAAATTTTTCGTGTTTTTTTGTGGTACAATGTGTGTAATAATTTTTTTTTTCGGAGTTCAGTTAGTGCATCGAAAATATCTATGAAGGTTTTGCGTATTGAAACGAAATAGTGCTGTACGTTTCAGTCTAATCGAAACCAAACAGTTATTTAGCGATCGGCAAAGCACAGCTGAAAGCATGTGCGTTTTGGGACGGAGTCGAAAAGCAGAAATGCTATCTAGGACCAGGTGATATAAAAACTATCATAACTTTTCTTCTCTACAATTTTTTAATTCCAAACTTGGCAGGATGCTTTGTAACAGCTATAGCAACCGTTTTGGTGATTTTTACTTTTTTCCCATTGTTGGAATAGGCGCAATAAACTTTTAAAGTAAAAAAAACAGGCAATCCACCCTTGTTTTCGGGTATTTTTCCCTCCAAAAAAAGTGGAAAATTTTTTTATTTCGATATTCATAAACTACACAATATGACTAACGTTTCTGTGAAGAATTTGTGTTTCTATCGCGCAAGGTTTTCCATCCAGAGCCTTTTTGAAACAACGCCTTGCCCACTCAAGCACCAGCACGAAAACCATACCGGCGTTCTAGCATCAGACAGCAGCCACGAATATATCGTGGACCGGCGATAACACTTTGACGTCCGGCCGAAAAAAAGCTGCCATCGGTTGAGAGCCGGTGTACGATATATTCGTACTTCACTTTTCCAAAGCCAACCGGTGAGAGCCGGGCCCTATGCTTTCCTCTGCAAGGTACGAATATCTCGTACTAAGTCTCTAGCAATCAGAAAAAGGCACAATGACTAATACCCATTCAGCAGCTTAGACTGAAAATTGCCTACTTTCATTTCTTTACACAGGAAACGAGACCTTGTTAACTCACTACTCCAGCGCTTATATGACTTCTCCATACAGTTCTTAGGAAGTGGTGTACCTTGAGTTCATGAATGTTAAACTAATGCTGTCTTGCAACACGTACTTTAACAATTTTTAAGCCATTTCATTCATGAATTTTGAAAAGAATGCACGGCATGCCGTACAACAACGTGTGTTTCACCGTGGAAACCTCCTCCACCCAAACATGTTTCATTATAACCAGCGTATTTGCAGTTTGTATCCAATAAAAACAAAAAGATTTTAGAGGCTTTATGAAAAGTGTGAAGATACGTACAACTGCGTTGATTTTTAACCGGGAAGCTTTACTCAACTGTTACAAAAATTTTTACGAGCTTATTTGCCCTTGCTGCTCCTGCATCAGGCAAAGGCAACTACGTTTAATAAATTGTTTGGAAGAGCATGGAACCTCAACAAGTTCGTCATCCTGCAGGAAGTTGCTGGCTAGATCAGGTCAGCCGGTTGATTTTCGCAAGTCTGAGGACGTTGGTAATGGCAGCACTTGGCAGCGGCTGCAGATTCGTGAACTTTTGTTGATGTAAGATAACAGTGGAACTCAGAGTTTGACGCAAACATCCCACCCAAGCTTCTTTTCTTCAAACCTATGGCACAACTTTATGCATCATCTGTCTCTTAATACGTTTATTTTGGCTATGCTTTTCAACTTTAATTCATACTTGATCCAAACAATTAACTGATGTACAGGAGAAATGCTTGTTTTCATTTCTCTCTGAAAATTTTCTAGATGACTTTAAACATAAGAATTGGTGCAATGGGCTTCTTAAAACCGAAAGAAAGCTGCTCTGACATTCATTTGAAAATAGTGAGAATGGCTTGACCTGTACCAGGATACAAATTTCATTTTTTTTGCAGTAAAAATGCACTTCATCTTACGCCTTTGCTAGAATGTTGTAAAAAGCAAATTGATCGCTTTTATTCTTCAAAAGTAAATTGAAGTATAGCATTAAGTAATTGAAAATACATTTAAACAGCAATCATCTTACCTATAACAGTTGCAGTGGCGAAATTTAGCAAACTTCCCAAGCACAAGAGGCCAACACATACTCCATAAAAGATGTACTGTAGTTGGGTAAAAAGCTCATCAGCAGTGTAGAAATATATTGCCATGCAGAGAATGTTAAAAAGGTTTTGCGTCGACCATACCTAACAATACAGCAACGGATCTAAAAGGGTAACTATGACATGCTGCATGATCTGAAACTGTTTATTTTGTTGATCAAACTCCGATGTTCTTAGCAGCTGATGAATAATAGGCATAATGCTAAAATGTTTGTACAGCGTTGTAATTCTAACGCTGTTTAGTAAAATGCTTTCAGAAAACGTGGATTGAAATTTTGTATCGTTAAATAATTTACTCTTTTATCCAACTGCATATATTACTTGCTTTTTCTTTAAACCAATTGTTTCTTCATCGAGCACGTCATGAACAACTTTTCACTGCAAGCTTTTCAAAGAACTATGCATCACTCGGTACTCTCTGTCTTTTTCTGATAATCTATGATAATTCTTGGCTTAACTATTGCCATATACACCAAGAATTCTTAATGCATTGTCGACTTGAGAAAAAAGTTAGATTGCTCAAAGTATCTTTTTTCAAAACAGAGTTCTAAATTTTTTTGCAAATATTTGCCACAGCAGAGTAGAACCTAAAACTGTAATAACGGCCACGTAAGATTTTTAAGGCAAATTTTTTCTCATACAACGATCATTGTTTCTTATCCAGTAGCCATTCTTTTTTGTTCAGTAATCATTCTAAATCAGTAGTCATTATTTTATTCGATCATCACGATACTCTCAAGCAAAATATCAAATGATGCATATCGAAAACTCATTATTTATATGAATTACAAAATTTTCAGTGTTAATAATCCTGTAAAGTCTATCTCAATTATATGCTCCAAAATATTACAAAACCTTTATGAATTTTTCAAAATTTGTTGTTAAAAAAAAAACAGTTGATTGTAAGCTGCGGCAAACACTTACAAGAAGCAAGAAGTTCATTGTAAAATGAAAACCATGTACTCTAGACACAGTGCGTCTGATTTGATCCGCCGGTTTTTTACTCAATATACAATACTTGGAAACGGCCACTTTATTCACAACGTGACGCTCAGTGATCCGCAAAGATTCCGCAGAAAGTCGTTCCTATTAATGCTCCTAGAAACTTTTGTGATGAAAGCAAGGAGATCAACCAGCTTTTTTCTCAAACAAGATCAAACTGTAAACAACAGAAGATATTTGAAGTACTCAAAAATTCTGACCCTTAGATTTGAATCTGCTCACATGCTTCACTCTCATTATAAGCATCTCTACAAGCAACGGCAATTACCCACGGAAAGGAAAAGTTTATGGTTTGCAAACTACCAGTAAGTTGGTTTTATAAATGAAAACCTTAACCAACCGCAATCTGAATAAACCTTTTCAACCATTAGTTTGGTGAAAGGCCTAACATTTGTACAATTTCATTTTATAAAGTTTTGCAAGCGGCAGTTCGATAACCTGTCAATTTTTAAGATGTTTTGGAAATCTCTCTGCGCGCAGTTGATCTTATCTTGCACATTATATAAAAAACGATGGTTAAAGATATATCTGTTTGCTATAACAAAATTCTATTTACGTTGTGTATGACAAAGTGTGAGATGAATGATAACACTCCATTATGTAGAGTCCACGTTGTTTCTTCCTTCCAAGCAGGGTCACTGACGATATCGTGCTCTCTCTTAGAACAGTCGTATTTCGGTAACATCCCAAGCTAAACATCAACATACAACCGAATACCGCAGTGTCTTGAATATTGAAATGTTTGAAATGAAAACATCATCTTTAAAAACAAATCTGAAAGACATCACGGAGCAATCACACGAACCTCAGTCACGGCGGATACTGCTTTGTCATGGTAGCGATACGTACGGCAAGGAGCTGTAGTGATGCTGGCGGATGAACTGTCTGTTTATACAACGCAAGCAAAACAGGTTTGATTTTATGTAGCAATTGAGATGCTCAGGCTTTTGAAGCAAGATGAAGCACTTGAAAACTGATAAAAAAAGAAGTAATTTATTTTCCTAACTAATCACGGAACTTTTAGTCCGGTTGCCAAACCCAAGATTTTTGGAGAACCTTGCAATGCTGTCCGTGCAAAGTTTTTTTGCTCTTTCCATACCTCTGAGTTGTGATCTTTAAGAATCTGAATGATGCCACTCTGTCAGCGTTGGGCAATCCCCCCAATATGCAAATTAAGGCCGCCATCACCGAAAATCCTTCTTTCATCAATTTCTCAGTCAATATGCTTGGCATCAAAATAATTTTGGTGTCTATCCTCACGTTTTGAAGGGTAACGAATAAGATTAAGCCATTTCAGCAAAACTTACGTCTTTACGTTTTGCTGAATAGGCATATTGAGACCGTCAATGGCGTTTCCATCCGTATCTCAGTATCGTATTCATTCGATTGTTAGCTGCCAATGATCATACTGTAAACCGCGTGAAATGGTGTTAAAAATTAATGTAAGCCGCACTTGGACATAGGTTACCTAAGCCTCTGAGATACTTTCACATACTAGCACGTTTCGTGTTCAATTGGCAACACCGGTAATGATGCTTACACCACTGCAACTGCTATATCTACATCATAATCCCTCCTCTGACGGATGTGCGTGTGATGTTTAAGAGAATAGAATGGGAAAAGGGAGTTTGGTCCAAAAAATGTAACCAAGAAAAGATTAGCTTCATCTGTACCTTTCGATAAAATAAAGAAATAAAAAGTACAAGCTGCGTTGAGATTGTAAGCCGCCCTCGATTATAAGCCACACGAAATGATAAAAACAACTTTATAAGCTGCGCCTTACAGGCGAATAAATACGGTTACTGCAAATCGTATCATAATACTCTTCGCATCTATGCATGTTTTAAGAGAAAAAAATTGCCTCCTTATAGGAAAATCCGTTGAGAGATTGGCACCTCCGGACACAACAAACATCGAGAAGGCGAGAAGGCATACCAGAAACTACATTATGTGAGATTCTGCTATTTGCGGCTGAAAATATATCCCTCTTAGCCGTCGCAAAAACAATGTGCCATGTTGTGGCAAAGAGTGAGAGACTCTTTATCGCTCCTTCCTCCAAGTCCCAGTGGGGACTGACTCTGACAGAGCCGCCTGGTCCCCACTTTCACGGCTAGACAATAAGATGCAGGAACGATGGGAAGAAACTGTCAATTCCAACAACTTCCCGCATTCTAGTCACAAGGCGTGGTGCACCATCAACAGACTTTAACAAAATGACCTCTACCCGCATTGTGAGGAGTGTCCTGGCTTGCCACCCTTTTCATCACGTTCGTCCTCAATCCGTTGACGAAATCTTCTCCAGTTCCTTGATTCAGCCAAAGGATAACACAGCCATCCAGTATTTATACCTCTGATTTTTTAACCAAACGCTGAGACAGTCACCTACAGCTTCGTTTTCAACGTGGATTTTGTAGTTACGATTCTCATTTTGCCTTCTTTATCAAACATGGAGGTGTGGGCACAGGTGAATGCTCATGATTACAAACAGTTTTCATAATAATGTCTCTGGATTTAGTTTTCATGGTTTTAGGCATGGTTTTAGGTAACCCTAGCACTCGCGAGTAGATGAGCTTCGTGTCATGTACATTATTGTCCCAAATCCTAACTTTCTTTTCACTGCCATGGTCACTACTAACTTGGATAAAAGAGAGCACTAAATCCGTCTAATTCGTCATGTGCGTTCACCGTTTCAGGTGCAATCCGACCAGTAACGACATTGACCAAATCAGCGGGATGACCATATGGATACAGGGGAGCGATGCAAGCGAGAAGTTTATCTCGTCTTTTGTCCCTATCCTTAGCGTTCGAAGTGATGCGTGATGGCTTCTCTTTCTTACGACTCGTCATCTCCCTCTCTCCACTGTGATCCTATATGTTTGCGATATCTTGAACGATCCTGCTGCAGGTGACCATACCGTATGCCCATCGTTTCATGGTTTTATGCTTTAGGCTTATGCTTTCGTTTGGGCCATGTCCGTAACACACGAAGTTGTCTCTACCAGATGTCAGACTCCAAGAAAAATGAACAATGAACATGACAACCGAGATCCACCACCAACCTTTCGGCTGCTATGCACATGAGGACGGGATTTTACCAATGAATTTTGTATTATTGTATATGGTAGGCCTATATATTATTTCTCCATTGAAAATGTTTTGCAGTAGTATGTCTCACTATCCTACAAGCTGAAATAGGTAGATCGGGACTAAAATTGATTTCTTCCCTAATAGATGTTTATTATACTCTAAAAATGAGAATTACCTCTATTTTCGGCTAAAAGCCTATTCAGTCAAGCTTATCTGTATGCAGAAGTTCCTGCGTCTTGCTAACAATTACTTCTTAATCATACTCGATCAACTCATTCTCAATTTCAATGATAAGAATGCTTTTATTTGTTGAGAACAGCTTTACTGCATCAACATTTTCCTCAAAACTTCATTTAAGGCTTTGGGAATTCCCTTTGCGAAGTCATTTGAAGAGAAGAGTCGTTTTTGCCATGCGGCTATTGCTGATCCTATCAAAAACGACAGTCCTCACTTCGATATTTCTGCAAAAAATATTGCTGTTATCAATACTGCAATCTGATTATTTACTTACTGAACACGTATAGACGCAAATAATATTATGATACGATGTGCAGTAATTGGGATATGGACGAAAACGTGATTTTCAGTAATAGCGGTCTCAATATGCCTATTCATCAAAAAATAAAGGCATTGCCGTAAGATATACTGAAATGGCTTGATCTTATTCTTTTCCTTTCAAAACATGGGGACAGGCACCAAAATATTTTGATACCAAGCATAGTGACTGAGATGTTGACGAAAGAAGGATTTTCGGTGATGGCGGCCTTAATTGCATATTGGGGGGATTGCCCGAGGATGACAGAGTGGCATCATTCAGATTCTTAAAAAGCACACCTCGAAGGTATGGAAAGAGCAAAAAAACTTTGTACGGACGGTATTGCACGCATCGATCCCTGCCACCGGACTATTTCTAGTTCTATATCGTTCGGGGTAACATGAGTGTTCATTGTATACATGAAACCATCAAGCATATTTTCTTCGAAACACATGCTAGTTAATAAAGACACAGCATAATACATGCCAATTTAGGATGTAAAGTAAAATCATTTACTGCAGTAAGTTCCGCAAACTTCATCAGTAAATAAATATCAAAATTTTAGCCATCACCACTGGCAATTAACAACACAGGCTTTTTCCAAATGACGAATGTGCACTATTTCTATTTGCTATGTTTGACGAATGTGCACACAAAATGTTTCAAAAATATTATTTGGCTACTACTAGAAAAAAGGATAGGCAAACTTGTGTGCACTGCCATCATGCGGTTTGACACACAGCTGCGTCACAATACTTTCGAATGGCCATGGTTACGACCTTTTCAGTGTCAATGTAATTCTACAGATGCATCAAAATCGAAGAAGGACCTAGCGTTCGCAGTGCATGCAGTATGCAACCAGAGCAGCGATGAAAACATACAGTATGTTGCTGCAACAACGAACTTGATATTTAGAAAAAATATTGAGCTTTGACGGTTTGACAAACTTCATGTTAAAATGGATTTGATGTCGTTCTGATGGCAGTTGTGATGATTAAGGTTTGTGGTATATTTACGTAAATGTTGACTACATTTGAAAGTTTAAAATTACAAGTTTATAACTGTGCAACAGCGATGAGTATATTCGTGATCTGTTGCGATCTATTCAGTTACTGCAACATGTATTTTATATTTTAATTCGATCTACAAACTGAGCATCGCCGAAAGTAACGTCACTGCGGGTTACGAGGTTTGATACTACCGCTAATAATGTACAGAGACGTCATGAGATTGCCATCAAATATTGGACTATAAATATATTTTCTTTGTGACAAAGATAACGGTTCACCATGTCAGATTAGCACCTGTAGCCTATAGCTTTCTCTTTTGTCATTATAATAAAGGTCCAACCAGAAAAAACGTTAAATCACCCAAGGTCGGATGATGATGCAACGAAGCCTTGCGTTTGTGATGTCGGCACTTTTTCGTTGGTTTCGGTGTCAGCAACACTTCTGTCCCCAATGTTGGTGCCCACATTGACCGACATACGTTAGTATTGAAAAATTAAGATGAAATCATGACATCAATCTCTCGTTAATCACAAAAAATTCAATACATCCTCCAAAGATTTGCTGCAGAGGCGCAGTGGGCCCAAAATCCACGCATTGTTAATCAGTGGCGAACAAAAAAATTTATTTTCGTGTGTCAAAGATATTGTAATGGTTTCTCGGTGATTTTCGGCTGTTGTGTCCGAAAACGGCACCCGTTTCTTTGATTTGTCTCTAGTTTTGGGATACCGATATTTTGTTTTTTGACAAGAAAAACATCGTTAACTTTGTAGTATCTGCGAAATGTGAATACAAAAACATACGCATTCGAAATGTCTATTAGGTCGTATGCATTCCTTATCCCAGCCCTTAGTAGAGATCGAAGCTTTTTACAGCGACATAGTCAGGGCTCAGATTAACTCAGAGGCTCAAAGAGGGCTCAAAGGGTTCAGGACCCTGTTCAGTAATTCAGTGAATGCACGCGACGTTTCGACATTTAATGCAAGAACATGACAGCGTGGTCATACGTATGAAAGAATGAAAAGCACATTGTCTTATTTGCACGGGAAGAAAGTTACCAGCAAGAACAATTGCGGCGTACTTGAACCAACAAAAGCTGATAAATTATAGTTGGTGTGTGTGTGACATTATAACCAACCTTTGACATTGTCGCAAGAATTCAGAGGAACCGAATGTGGCTGTGAATGTTTGCCAACCAGGATCGCCGTGAAAAACACGCAACACGCGCAACTTTCTGCAAAACGTTGCACCAGCGCATTTTCTTGTGAAACGCACTTTAACAATGCTATCATCAACAGTCATCACTGGCGTTCGGGAAGATTTCTTAGCTGGCTATACAAATTTGTCACTAGGTGGGTTTTACTTGACGTATTTGCTCGTGTGTGAGATTTTTTCAGCCGTAGTAAGGGAGTTCCAACGTGCTCCTCATGTTGTGCTTTAAAGTCTTTATGCCGCCACACATACTACATAGGTACAGTGTGTTCGTTTTTTTAAATGCATCGTTTGTTTTGTCAAATATTACATTTGTGGCGAGTTCAGTTGGTTTGCCTTTGGCAGTTAATAATCCTGTTCCCGCCAGCCAAGTAGGATTTCAACAATGCCGTGCAATTTAACGCTTTTGCGTGGAAGGCAGCAACAAACGCAATGATCGTGGGCACTCCAGTAATGATTTAGAATTTTTACTGATCGTACTTTCAGAGCGTCATTTTCGAATTTTCGCAAATTTATTACCGCTTTCCATTTTTTTTCTTGCAACAATGGGAGAGGGGGCCTCACAAGTGAATAAGCCAAGGGCCTCGCATCACTTAAATCTGGCCTTGATTCTAACACTGGTATTGATGAAGGAACTATAGCGTCAGAGAAGCCTCGACCACAGGCATCCCACTGATAGAGATTTGTAATAAATTGCTATTTGCTATTGTGTAAAAACTTCAATGACACAGTCACTTATCTTTCCTTTATTAGTTTTAAATGTTGTGAATCTGTTTTTTTTTATGCATCATTTCAATGGAAGTGAAAAAGCGGCTTGCCTGCGCACTTACGCACTAGCCTGAAGGAAGCTCCCAGTAGCTTTCGTGCTACTAGGGATGTTATGCTTAGCGCGTCGCATGTAGCAGCCACCACGGTGCTACATCACTCCCCTTCTCTCTTTAAGCGGGAGCCGCGCTCCGAGTGCTCTCCTCGTACGAGGACCGTGAGCTTTTGCGCACTACGCAGTTTCGAACTCCCTACCACACCGTGCCCCGCATCTCCACCAGCGGCTTGCCTGCGCATTTACGCACTAGGCTGAACGAAGCACCCAGTAGCTTTGGTGTTACTAGGGATGTTATGCTTAGCGCGTCGCATGTAGCAGCCACCGCGCTGCTACAGAAGTGGCCCACGAGCTGTCACGTATTTGTAAAATGGCCCATAGGTCAAAAGTAGTTGGACCACGCTGATCGAGCTCAACAGTAAACACCTTTGGCCTAATGCACCTTCTAGCGATACTCACCGTTCTGACAAACCACGTATGCAGAAATTGAAAGCTAGTCTAACATCACTTCATGTTGTATCGCTGTGCTGCTCTGTGCTCTGTTTTTCGATACATTTTTCATTCTGTAGGGAGAACCACTTGGGCCTCAATCTTCCCGGAGCATTACCTGCGTTTCATTCCCGGAAATGTTAGAAGCGATACCACCCCGAGAAAAGCGGAGTAGAGGGCAGCTGTCGTGCGAAAAAAATCGTTACCATGAGTGCGGAGAAATCTGCTGCCCTGAACAATTGTGGGCCGCACTACAGGCTTGTGGTAATAGTCGTGTCACGCTTGTTACGTTTACATTTATACCGGTTTATTGGTCATAGTGTAAATAAATCAGTGTAACAAAGTCAATGGTACAGCCTTCAAGAAAAAATTAAAGCAATTGTTAGTGATTTCAGATTAAAACTGTTGAAAGCTTTTGCTGAAACCAAAGCGATCGAAAGAAGCTTTGCTTTCCCATAACACCACTTGTGCTTGTAGAATATGAACTTCTACTGGAAGGAAATAATAAAACCAAAGGTACTACAACAAATTATCCTTAAACCTAATCTAATCTCAGCTTGTTCCAAAATTGTTACATGTTTTCAACAGACGCAACTGCTTCTTGCGCCCACTAAATTTTTCAGACCTCATGCAGGCAGTCTTCGCAGTTTTAACGTATTTGCACAGTGTTCTTACTAAAATGACGTTGCCACTGCTACTAGCAGAGCAAGTTTCCTTATTTCACTACATTAGCAACAGTACTTCTGGACATTTGTCCATGGTTTTCTACAGAGATGTACAATCGCCTATAACAAGGGTCTCCAAACTTTTTTATCAGAGGGCCACATAAGCTATCACACAACAGTTCGAGGGCCGGACATCTTATGCAACGTGATTGTTTCGGATATGCTACATTCCTCTAAATCAACAAACGTTTCGCAAAACTATTATTTTTCTATTATTGGTAAAATGTCTTTGCGGGCCGAATGAAACGGCTTCGCGGACCCATTTGGCCCGCGGACGGCAGTTTGGAGGCCCCTGGCCTATAACATAGGTTCCCAACCTTTTCCAAAGCTGGTACCCCTTTCATAAAAATAAAGTAGCGTTCGCACCCCCTCGTTTCAAACATAGCGTAGAAATTACAAAAACAGTCCGACTTTACAGTATCTTTATTTTTACAATCACTACTCGTAATGGCCTACTGACAACACTCTACTGACAACACTCTGGAAAACACTCTGTCGTACTGTTTTACCTTTCATACCTTACTGTTCATTAGATAACAAACCTAGTGACATTTTTTGCTGCTTCTCTGAAATTATCCGCTCATACCTTGGCACACAATACTCAGAGCCACACGCAAATTGTTCATGGAGTTCAAACTGATCCGATACTTCTCTTTCAAATGAAGTAGAGGGTAAAATCCAGATTCGCACAAATATGTTGTTACAAAGCGCAACAGAATAAATTGGGCTTTTGAAGCCTACTTATTTTCTGGTAACTTTGCTTTGTTACTAGAAATTGAGTAAGCTACAAAAGCCCAGAAAACTTTCGAGTTCTGTACCACGAGAAACTTTCGAGTTCTGTAGCATCAAACAACAATCTCGTCTTAACTGCGCTATGAACATTTAAATATCACAGTGCGCTTGTAATCGCAACACCGGCCATCTTCAGCGTGGTAACCGTAGGGATAAGCAGAAATAATAATGCACGCATTTAGCAATTTAAATTGCTAAATTACTAACCTTAGTTGGAATAATTAGGCAAGATAATGTTTCTTTGAGTAATTGCACTTGCAAGCTTTTACAAACCTCTGTTCTGTTTTTAAAAACTTACATCCCATAATATATAAACTCTCACCCTCATAAATTCGCATTTCGGACACTCAAAGATCTTGTTTCGGAGCTCTAGGGTTCCGGGAAACCCCGGTTGGTAACCGTTGACCTATATGGTCTTTTCCCTCTGCCGTTTTACAGAGGTGTGGTGGGATAAGAAGCGTCCTTGTCCATGAAAACTATTGGTGATCTTATGACGATTTCAAGCAGATATTAGCATTTCACGTGACTCTAAAACTAAAAGCGATGTGAGTTTACTTTCTTAGATGAATATTGTGCATAAATTGTAAAACAAGAATTCTTCCCAACATTCAGGCGCTTCTGCGTCGTTTCAATAGTTTTAAAGTTATGACATCTCTCTAAAAATGAGAGTAATTATCGCGAGAAACACAACCCAGATTTCCTTGGCACTTTATTCATTATCACTGGTGTATGGTGGCCCGTTTGTGCCAATTAAAGCTTTGTTATGTTAAAAAAATGATTGCAAAAATTTGTTTTCACAAAAATATTTTCTGTGAATATCATTTCTTTGAAAAAAAGTAAACACTAAAATTTTTGCACAAATGTATTTTTATTAAAAAACATTTTTTTTCAATTAACAAGTCCTTTGAAACTGAAAATGTTCTTATCTAAAATATCTGAATAAAAATTTCACAAAGACTCTTTTTTCTTTACTGAGCAAGAATCGATCAACAAAGTGCTTCCTACTGAAGTTCGCTATTAAGCATGTATTAAATCATATGCTGCACGTTCGATTTTACTGCAGTTTTTGGTATTATATCGTCGCTAACTTTGCTTCGTCGCATGTAGCATTGCATTCTTTCAACGAATTCTAATGTGTTTTTCTTTACTGAAGTTGATTTTAAATAGGAGCATTTAAGATAAGCGGAAATTGCAAAGTAGATGGCAAGAATTAAAACATATCGTGAGGTGGTTTTACATTTCTCACCATACAGTTAACTTAGTCTAAATATAGAGGATAGATGCCATAATGTAACGTGGAATACTCGACCACAATCATTAGGAAAGATCATCATGAGTGTTTGTAATAATACGTGTAGTCGGGACGTCGGAGAGCGGGGATATGAAGGGAAATTGCCCTCCCTGTCGTTTCAAAAAGAAGGCAAAGGAGGCGCAGGTGCTTTTTTCATCTAGTAAGCACGACATGACTTGTTTATGTTCAGACCTTGTTGTACAGTTTGGTAAGTAACGTTCTTAACGTGCATGCAAGATGATTCTTTGAAAAGAATAAAAAAGGCAAAGTGTGTCAGTTGTACTGTAGCACTGGATAACTCTAATATCAATTAAAGAAGGGTTGCTTCCCATTTTCCAAAACTTGATAGGCGTGATGTAGTTAGATCTGAGCTTATGATGCCTAGAGTTAGACCTATTGAAATACTTTGCACAAAACAGGACAAATGCAGGGAGAACCTTTGGATGAATGTTGTAAGTTCCTAGTAAATTTTGCGGCTGAGCCTCAGCTGCTTTTGCATTCACTGCATTTAAATGTCATATGATGGGCTCTGGTGGGAGCTCAAGAAAAGACTTCTTGAAATGAAAATCTAACAAACGTTGTTAAACTATGTTTTTGTTGCTCAGTGGTTTACCCATACTATAATGAAAACAACTGCAATAGTAAAGGAATGCGCAGCACAGCACATGATTTCCACATGGTTTGTTCTCAAACTTCAATGGGAAACACTTCATTGACGGCGTTGCCCTCCGTAACAAAAAAAGTAGAAAATATATTTTTCTGTTTCGAAGAACTTGTCAATTGAAGTAATTGTTTCAAAAATAAAAGATTTAAATTTAGAAAAATATTTTCTTTCTGAACATTTCGCAGGGTTTTTTGAAATATAACAAAATTTTTACATACGTTATGTTGCTCAATTTTTCAGGATTTTGGAAAACGCTACTGGTGGCGAAATGCACAGCTTATGAGGGTAAAATAAGCACCATCACCTGGTCAATTTTGTACTAAAATAAAAACAATACTGGGTAGTGAAGCATACCAGCGGTGACATGTTCATAGTCTAGTCATGTCTGTGATTCAAGTGGACCAAGCTACAAAACAATCCAGCCTTATCCAGCTTCTTCACAGCAATATTAAATAAACAAAATCATTTTTTGTTAAAACAGCATCAACGCAAGCTTGAATTTTCAATCATGACATAATTGCTGCTGTTTCACTCGGTCAATTACTTGGAAGTTCCAGAACAGTGCTGCGAAGGACGTTCGACATTGCTGAGGGCAAGACCGGTTTTCTGCCAATGCTAATATCTACGTGATGCCTTTTGTAGCTCACCTGAAACATATAGGTTGCAACAATATCGATCCCCTGTGAAGGTATTTTTTCTCCAACACAAATGGTATTTTGCGCAACAGCCTGCAAATCAAAACATCAGCCTCCCACGTTGGCGTCGGCGACATCTTGTTACGGACAACGAGATTTACTGTAGCCCACTTTTGGAAACGTTCTGTTCTCTGAGATGTGCTCCCGGAATGAAATTTTCATATTTTTCCAGATTTGGGTGTAATTTGACTGTTATTTGATAGAAACGCAAAAATTGCTGCAACGAAAATACCACGCAATATTTGAATTTTGAAGCACACCTATGCTGCCGTTTGTGAAGCGCGTCTAAATTGAAACACTCAGCGCTTCGAAAAAACTGAAAAGCTGCTTGTCGTAAGGGCCAGGTAGAAAACTACTGTCCCAAGTTCTGCTGAAAATTTGCTCACCGATATTGGTTGATTCCAAAGTTTGTATTAAGTATTTGTGTAATGCAATTGCGAAAAATTAGCAAAATTCTGTATACAAAATATTACAATTTAATTCCTGGTGTATAAACATGAACTTTTAAACATCCTGAAGCAATGGTTCAAGATTACATACTGTCACACGATGGACTCCATGGCCTTAGCTTTGTTTTTTTGTCTCTATCATAGTTTAGGCACAGGTATTTTGTCCATGCATGCCTACAACTTGAAATAGCAAGGGTTTGCCTGGCCGAGCGTACATCGACTGGATGGCTTGCGCGATCATATGGAAAATAAACAATGAAAAACTCTGAACTCTATAAACATTTTTGAACGCCAGCAAAACTTTTACAGAAAGAGCAAGGCGCTTCTACTGGTACCCTTCTGTGAATTTTCAAATGCGTTTTTAAAGTGTTTTTTTGTTGGCAGCCACCTCCTTTTTATTTAGTTTTCTCAAAAATCGATTTGAATAAGAGCAAGGTCTATAGATCTCATTTGAATAAGAGCTGATGACGCCTGCCTAGTAGGCGAAATATATATTCTGATAAGATCGTAATGTCTGATTCTTGGATGTGAAACAATCCTTTCGATAGACAGTGATTTTTGCTCAAAAACACATATTTTACGTCTTTTACGGCAAAAGCGGCCACAACAGCAAGAGCACTTTTATTATATTTCGATATATTGGAGTGTGCGATTTTCATGCACTCCTTGCAATATCTTGGTTGTTTGATTCAGAGCTTTTTTTCGGCAGAACAATGGCAATTTCTCCAAACAATAGCAAGTTGTGGCTTGACGATTACGGTGACCTGCTCGAAATCAGTTATTAAGCTTCACGTAATCAACGTGGTATTCCTGTCGGCGTGGAAAAATGGCAGTGGTACGTACTCCTATATGGTTTGTGTGGCTTTAGTGCTGCACTGGCCTGTGGTGCTGATGCTTGTTGCTCCCTGCGATACCAAGCGTTTTAACTTAAGTGAACTAAACCTTGAATTTACTACTTTCAAATTAAAAGCTTTACATCCCATTTGGGTGGCAGTAATGCCGCAGTATCAAAACTTCACACACTTCCCAGAAGCTATGCCCTTGTTCTGAGGGCAACTGCCGTGCCACGACTTACATTATTTCCTTGTCTTAACCTAGTCATGTTTATTTTACCCCTGCAAACCGTGTTGAGTGTATTGACAACGCACTGAAGCATTGTCGTTCCTGTTCAGCTGGGTCAGAACCGTAATCGAATCCAAAACTTGCGAAGCACCACCGCCAAGGTCCAATGTGCGATGAGGTGATGAAATTAACATGCTAGGCAAATCTCGCTCTCAAATTACAAAATCAAAGTGACGGAGCTTTGTTCGACACTGGAAAATGACACCCAAAATGTACAGAGTGGTTTAATTATACAGTTTTTACAAAACCGTTTCAGCGGATGACGTTGAATCACAACCCACGCACCCGGTCATGCGTTTTATGTCGCCATTGAAAAACAACAGTAAAACTGTACTTTGCGATTACTGTGTTTTGACCAAAACGAATAGTTGTTTCCTTCCGTTGGAAAAATACCTTCCCACCTTTTACACGTCTTTTCTCAAAGTGAACATGTATTTCAAATGGTATACCGTTGTATTTTGTTCAGGACAATGTTGGTTACAACTTACAATTAATATACAAAACAACTCTGGCTCAAATGCGAAAAAAAATTTAGGAAGCATATTTGTTGTCTGCTTTTGAAGATCAAATTAAATATGTTAACAAATAAACAAAAACCCAATTGCCTTGTTTTTAACCGAGCTGATGTTGTTGCAGCATTCTGCAAAGGTGCTTGCAGTGTCGCAGTCTATAACGTATTAAACTTCGTGTGTGCGTACGAGGGTTTACGCACATAGCTCACACCACGATTCCGCGGAAGTGACGTAGCATCTACTGCATCCTTCCTTTTGACAGCCTGAATAAGTTTAGGGTGTCAAGCACGAGGTTTCTTGTTCAGTACCAAGAGTTATGGCTGTTGCTTACACATGAAGTCAATAATTGGTGTAGCAGGAAGGTTGGATAATTCAGGATATCACCCCGTCGTGCAGTGAAGCGTACCGTTAGTCCGCGCGTGGTTTTTCCCAACCAGGACAGATATCCATTCAAACGGTAGGAGAACTAAGCTAGGAAAAAGTCAGTTTGTGGCGCAGCTTGGACACAAGTTAGGTCCACCCGTACAACGATTAATCTCGCATTTGGAAACAGCAGTCAGCATTGTAGTAGAAAGTTTGTGTGAAGCAAGCAGAAACGTTTGATGCATTCGGTGATCACACTCATTAGCAGTGATAGAGCTGATTTGGTTAGATCGGAATTTAAATGGTTATCCTCGGTGGTGTTGCAACAAAAAGCAGATTATTGCAGATACTCTTGGCTCGTTGCGTTTCTTCCGGGAAAGAATGTATAACTGTGGCTTAACGAGTAAACTTGCAAATCGAGCTTGTGCTGAATGCAGCACTTGCAACCAACTACTGGGACTATATATTAACTTACCAAGTAAAGTACTATTAGCCACTGCACTATAACACCAGGTGAAGAAAGCCATTCGGTAGTAAATGCATAAAGCTTCAATTTTCTTGGCGCTTGGGCGTTGGTATTTGGTCTTAAGAAAGGTTTGCCTTTCTTGGAGTTTTATCCCAGGTTGTAAACGTTGTTTGCAGGTTGGTAAATGAAATCATTCGCTCTGTGGCCTCCTTGAGGAAATGGACTTGCAGCCTTGAAGAATTCTACATGCATCATGCACAAGCAACGTTTGCGTGATACTGCAGCCACTCGTCTCGGTCTCCGCGATACCCCCGAGAGCTGCGGGCAATTCGCACCATAAATATGTACTGTATAAAACGAAAAACAAATCATTACTATTGCTATGATATACACCTACTCATCGCACTTTTGTATGACATATGATATTAGTGCGTTTGACTCTGATTGGACTAGCAATTAGACTGAATTCAAATGTCGATGGGATATTGAAGGTTAAATGAGTGTTCAAGGCACTCGCTTTGGAAGGAAAGTTATTTGCCACGCAGTGGATCGTTTTAAAGTGCTTAAACAAAGAAAAAGACGGCTATTCAAAAATGATTGGCCGATATATCATTTGTTATAACAGAAATGCACATACAGGCCACCGGCCCAGAATGTGGAAGTAGCAAATGGCGAAAGATGCGAACTAGCCTTCCGACAGGCAGACAACTCATGGCATTAGGTACAGCAGGTACAGAGATCGGATTGAGCGCGTGTAACTGAAAACAGGAACAATCGGAAGTTCAGAGTAGCAGTTGCAAAGCCTGTGAACTCCCCGACCACGATTGACTCGGACTGAAAATGCTGACAAGAATTAACCGAGAGCAGCGATTGCAATATGGCAAAACAACAGTCTATTGAAAAGAGGAAAAAGATAACACAAAAGAAGAGAAGCACCAACATGTAGTAACGACGCGATCACTGTGGTTAGTAGCGCAAAAGAAACCGAAGCTCAAACATCAACGCGGCAATCATTGCAGTCACACGAGAGTGGTAACGAAAACGCTGAACAACATTTTAAACATTCAAGGTAGAAAACACTCAAATAATTAGCACACACTTAGTACCTGGCGCAACAGCCCCATCGCTAGCAAGGCTTCGAATAGCTTTACAGGCGAAAATATTAAAATAGGATCGGAGACAGCGACGCCGCATCGGCATCAGCCAGAGACTCACACGGTGGACGCCACAGCAACATGTTACTGGACGTGCTGACGCCGCCACTATTTATTGTACAGTACTGAATTGTTTACTGCCTTACAGCCGGGTTCGAAACGATAAGAATGCTCTTATACACACCTGAAAGTGTTCCAATGCTTACAGCTGGGACATCCGGGTTCCCACCAGAGGTGGCCGGAGTCAGATATTTAGACTCCGACTCCGTTCATGTTCTCCGGGTCCTAAATATTTTTAAACTTGAGAATCCAACTCCTGTTCAAATTCGGGCAACCGTCCATTCGACCGAAATACAGCAATGTTTGCACTTCAGCAATGACGTTTATACAGACCACGCAGACTCCTGCTACTACCTAAAATGAAATGTGAATCCGGATCCGACAAAAAATGAAAAATCCTACTGGCTTCGACTCCGGATCCGTGACCAAATCTGGTTCCTACTGTGTAACTAGACGCCACGTTACTCTTCAACAAATTTTTGATAATGGAGCAATTGGTGAAGACTAATTCGAAACGCGTGCTAACCAGTATTCTTCATACTCTGCTTCCCGGTTCTTGTAACCGACTTTGGAAATTTAAATACAGAAAACATTTCATTTTAAGTCAGATCTGCAAACTTCAGCATTTTTTCCACCAATATAAACATTTAACTCTTAAGTTGCAGCAAATCCATCTGACGCGCCCTCACCTTCATTTACCTTCCGCATCTTCCATATGTGCTTTCGCAAATTGCTACCATACTGTAGCAATACTTTCCCAATGCTGGTAGGCAACTGTTAGTCAAAGCCCAAAAAGTTTTTTCGTTACATCAATCGTATCTATAAAATATTTTTTGCTAGTAAATTCTTAAACGAGGTTTGATTACAAATCAAATCGAGTTTCCAAGTTCCCAATTCATTCCATAATTTTGGAAGAAAAATTGAGCGCAGAAGCTGAGATTGATTGAACGCAACTAGTTGATGGTGGCTTCAGTGATAGTGAAATCATTGTGCAGGTGAAGTGGTAGCAAAAGACGAACGGTGCCGTAGGATCGAGTTAAGTTACTGCCCTGGAAGAAGCTTGTAAGTAATAAACTGAACCTGAAGCGTGTAGGCTGCTCCTTAAGCGCCACGTTTGAATTTTTGGCAGCACGAAACACATGGAATTAGAATGACCTTGCCCTTACTTATCTGATGCAATGCTCGCCACCGCTGTCATTCATAAGGGTCGATTGGTCCGATCATGCCATTTTCCAGTGAGGTTACCTATTCTAGACTGCAAAATTAATAAAACATCGAGAATTAAAGTAAACAATTTAGGAAGTTGAGGCTTTGCAACATGCCAGCTTGTGTGTTCTAGTGAAGAAGATTTTTATGTAAGAAACGATAATGACACTCACCAGTCTCACAATGTTATGCTTTTACGAATTCGATAAGGTGTAGGCATCCTTGGCATACTCTCACGATTTTTCGAAATTTTGTTTGGGAGTGAAAATTTGGTCTGTAGTGGTACGTCCAGGACGAAAACCGCACTGGATATTCTCCAGCTTAGGTTCAATTATGTCGCTCCAGCTTAGGTTCAATAATTATATCTTTTTTCAAGGTACTTGGCATACACTTTCCGTGGAAGGCTAAGGAGAGAAATATTTCGGTAGTTATTGCATTGCTTTGTGTCTCCCTTCTTGTGTATGGAGATGATCACCCCAGTTTACCAATCTTCCGGTGCCCTTCCAGAGCGTCATGTCACTTGACGCACACGAGGTAGCCAAAGAACCCCTCTGCTTTAAGTGTCTTTACCTTTTTTGAATTATCCTGAGAGTTTCATCTGATCTTCTTCAGTCTAATATTTTTTTTATTTAACAGTCAGTGATAATAGTGAGCAAAAGTTTAGGATCTCCGAACTGTGTGTTCTCTGTGGTTAACTTTTCACTTGCTAGTGATGTGTCGAGTATCTCAAACCATATGCAATTCATCCAGTTGGGTGTAACCAAAAGATTTTTCAACCTGGGTCGCGACACCACGGGAGCCGTGAACCATTTTTTGAGGAGTCGCGAGGAGATATGTTATGTAAACAGCTGTATTACATTTGCTTTATTCGAGTTTTAGATGGGGTCGTTGGGTTACAGTGAGTTTCTATAATGGGTCACGGTACAGAAAAGGTTGAAAACCACTGACCAACACTGAGACAACGAATGATCACACCAAATTAGCGGTTTAGAGCAGCCGACTTGAAGCGACCTTCATGTGCTGTATAACCGCAACTTTCACAGCCTTTGCGCTCAGCAAAATCTAAATAGCGGTGAAGCAAAACATTTTAAACGTCACCTCAATCGTTGTATATCTGTTTCTTAAGAGAACGGATGCTTGCAGGCTAGTGGGCGTTGCTAATCGCTTAGTTTGGTTTGACTAATAGAAAAAAGTGGTCAACGCTGTCTGATTCACAGCGTATATCTCCTGACCACAGCGCAGCCTCAAGCTGGCGCGTGCAGTGCGCTACAGTGAAAACAATACAACGTATCACATCGCGCTGTTCACGTTGTGATGTGAGACGCAAGCCAAGCTCGTGACAGCCGAATTTAACCACTGCATTCAGCCATGTATCCAGGAAAACTGTTGCATTTCACGCGATTCTGCTGCTTGTGCTTTTATCCGGTAACAAAACATTGCGAAATAGCAGACAAGGTAAAGACTTGAGAAATATTTCAGAGGCTTATCAAAGTTCACGACAGAAACAGATTTGTTAAATCTAACTGGTTAATAAGTTTTGCAGTTGAAAGAATTGCCGATTGTGGCTGAGAGAAAACAGCCAAGGCATTGAACTGTTTTCCTCTGAGTTTCGATGTGTTAGATGGTTGATAATTCTTCGACAGTGTAACCAAACTTCTGAATAGGCATTGTTACGGTAAGCACTGAAACATATGCTGTGGGTAATAAGTAAAAAACAAGAATGCATTTAGAAAAAGTGCAGAAGGCATTAGCAATGTAGTGCAATTGTAATGGCATAGTTTAATATAATAAAGTTATTGCTTTGGTTCTTTACTGAGTATATTTGCTCTACTACGTTTTTTTTGCCAAAATTGTGCAGAGCCCCAAGGTATAGCCCGCATTTTTATTGGGTTGCGTTTGTGATTAAAGGTTGAATTTCAATAACCAGCCGTCATTGTTAAGACAAAATCATTGCATGGACACGGCCATCGTCAATGCAACAACAAAAACACGTTGGTGTGTTCCACACTTGCAACTGCTGTCAGCACGCGGTAGAAGCAAACATTTTCTTTCTGGGGACAGCCGGGTATAGCAAATATGTTACATTGGGGGCAATTATGCCGCTGTATCAAAGTTATGCAGAAATTTCCCTGACATCAGCAATACGTTTGGGGAACACATGGGAGACCAAGTTAAATTTGGGGTTCCATCATTCCCATACCCTAGTTCAGATTTGGGCAACTAGAACTTTTTTAGGTTTTCTAAATTAGATTGGAATTAAAATTAAAGCTAAATCAGCTGTCAGAAATTAGATAAGAATTAAAATTAGCGGAATTGCGAACACCAGACGTTGAACCAAGATTCGATTACATATACGAGACAAATCAAAACAAACACAAATCAAAGTGACTTTGATCCAAAATAAATTCATGCCCAACTGTGGATTCATTATTATCATAAGCTAATCATGAGAATAGCAAAGATTCGCACGGCAAGATTGGCACGTTTCTCGAGGCAAAGGCTGAAAAGGGCCTCTGATGACGTCGTCATCCTCAGCCAACCGTGATACGACCTTTTGATCAAGTCTAGGAAGGGGGTATGCGGGTCACCCAAGGATACGTTCCAGGTGTACATGGCTTGTGTTGTCAGTGTGCTACTCTATGGTTGTGAAACGTGGACAGCATACAGGCACCAAGAACGCCGTCTTAACGCTTTTCACATGCGTTGTCTCCGCTCTACCTTAGGGTTGTCCTGGAAGGACCGTGTGCCCAATACTTCACTACTGCAAACGACTGGTTCTTACGACCTCATAACCGTCATCAGACATCGACGTCTACGGTGGGCTGGTCATGTGTAGTGTGTCGGATGGAGGACAACCGCCTGCCAAAGCAAATTCTACATAGTGAACTACCCAATGCTACCCGACCGATTGGGCGTCCAAAATTGCGTTTCCAGGACGTGCTAAAGCGTGACCTAAACGCATTTAGCATAACAAGCACTTCATGGGAAAACTCGCTTGTAACAAAAGAGAGTGGAAGTCAGCCAATCAAACTGGAAAGCAAACATCGAAAAAAAATCATTCTTGGAAGATTGTGAGCGCCGCCGTGCTCATCGCCGCACACGCCGGGATAGGCCTTGACTGAGGAAGGGGATATGCGGGCCACCCAAGGATACGTTCCTGAGACTACGGCATGGCTGACATAGCAGAAAATGAAACACGGTATTTATGATACACAACTTAAAACACTGAACGTTAAGAAAACAAAGCTAGCAACACATAAAAATTAGGCGATAGCAAGCTGGCATTGCCCCCACTTCTCTAGTTTTACAGTTGCTGTTGAAAGCCCCTTTGAAAGCAGAGCACTTACACATTACAGTTGCTATTGCGGGCCCCTTTGAAAGCGGAGTACTTACATATTACACTTGCTGTTGTGGGCCCCTTTGAACACAGAGTACTTACGCATTGCACTTGCTGTTGACGGCCCTTTTAAAAGCAGAGTACTTACGTATTACTGTGGCTGTTCGGGGACCCTTTGACAACAGTGTACTTGCACACTGCAGTTGTTGCTGAGGGCCCTTTTCTAAAGCAGAGTACTTACACATTACAGTTGTTGTTGGGGGCCCCTTCAGTAGCAGAGGACATAAGCATTACAATAGTTGTTGGGGGGCCCCTTCGAAAGCAGAGTACTTACCCAGTGCAATTGCTGTTTGGGGTCCTATTGAAGCAGAGTACCTGCAGATTACAGTTCCTGTTGGGGACCCTAAAGCAGACTACTTACTCTTGATCTGCTTCGGAGCATATTATGAGTGGATAACAAGTTTTTCACTAAAAATGAGAAAAAAATTCACTCGAAACACCTCGAGGGGTCCCTTAAAAAGGGGGGACCCGAGGCGGATGCCTCGCTCGCCTCCCCTTAAACACACCCCTGGTCGCTGTCATACCCAGGAGTTCTTGAGTAGCAGCCTTCAGATAAGTGAAACCATGTTCAATTCTCCAATACCTTAAACAGGGATCTCCAAACTTTTTTGTCTGATGACCACACAAGCTTTTACAGAACATCAAGGGGCGGACATCTTACGCAATTTGATTGTTTCGGCATATGTTACATTCTACCAAATCAAGAAGTTTTTCGTAAACTTTTTATTCATTATCGACAATATGTCGTGGAGGGTCGGATTTGGCCCGCGGGCCGTAGTTTGGAGACCCCGCTCTAAAACATCACAGCTGACTGACTCTCTGACTCTCGCAAGTAGCCCACCTGGTGACTATTATGACTTCTGGTGTGAGTGGATAGGCAATGCGACGTAATAATAATAAATTGATAAGGTCGCATAGTTTGTAGTTGTGTATGAGAAAAAAATTCATCGAGTTTTCACTTTTTTCGCTTTTCAAGTGATGGGATGACGGCATAGCACTTGTGACCATTTTGGTCGTACTTTAATTGCACTAGGGTGCATTCTCGTTTCATCTTTAAAAATACCGTTGGACAAATCAGCATTTTCAAGAAAATTGGAAATTAGATTAGAACTAAAACTAGAGCACTGAAGTTTTTAGTAAATTAGATTAAAATTAGAGTTAGCGTCATTTTGCTCTAATTCACCGAATTAGAAAACTAGAATTATTTAGTTGTCCAAATCTGCCCAAGTTGCGCACATTCGCTCAGGAATTACGTTTTTAACATGGGATATGTGAGGGGCTTGTTTGGCTAATGGTGCATTACCAAGCCCAGAAAAAAGATGAAACAAAAATGAACGCAACTGACGTCCACTTACATAATTGTGATGTCACAAAAAGTCGCATGTATCGTTTTTCTGTATCAAAGTACTATAATTTTTATAAAGCTGCGAAACATTAACCGACAAACTGCTCACAAAGGCGAAGTAAAACCAGTATGTTTATTAAATGGAAAAACGATGTCATACGAAATAGAAGTTGAATACAATACACTAAGTTTCACAAAAACAATACTGTTCATTATATCTTCCACAAAACTCTGCAAGCGTAAGTTTAGTGCTGGTCGTGCAAACCTCAAAGATTAACCCTTCAAACACACATGTTAGCAGTAAAAGCACGCCCGTCAACTGTTCTGTAATGCTAACAATTGGATGCCGTCAGCCACGCGCCGATACTTCAAGTAGTGCGCTGCCAGTGTATATGATTATAATACACGAATAAAAGTTTTTGCTGATGGTTCCTTGAAATGAACCTTGCCACACATGCACGGGCGTCCGCAGAGGGGGCAAAACGGGCATTTGTTCCTTGCAATGACAGTTTGTTTGCCGACATGACACTCACACCACACAAGAGTCAGGTTCACTGTTTTGGTAACATACAGTTATGAGCTTTGCAGTTCACTAAATCCGCTTCTTTGCCTGCAGAGGCTGGTTGCGAAACTCGGGAGCGAATTGTTATACTATTGGCCTTTGCTGCGTAACAGTGACATGGCAACAAATCTTCGAAGATGCACTTCAAGTCACGGTGGTAGGCGTTTTCCTCAGTGTTGCCACTTCGGATGTTTTAACATCACATCTGTTGTTTTCAGATAAATTTCTGATGTCTGATGTTTCGGCAACAAATCTGATGTTGACTAGGCTGTTGTTTTTGTTTTCCATATTTTACTCTCTTACTCTCTTTTTATAATGAAAACAAGTTAGATTCATAATTTTTAGGTTTCTTTCAATCACTCACCTCGTGTCTCTTTGGTTAGCGTTCCAAAAAGAAGCTCTCTTCGCTGCGCTGGGATTAATATTTTACGTTACGCATGACTGACTTCTCCATTTAATGACGACACTTCGTTCTATTGCAGATTCAACGAGGTTTATCGCGCTTTGTTATATATTGGTAATAGAAGCATTACATTACATGAAATGGTATCTTAAAAATCTGGTGTCGTCTGATGTTGAAGAAAGCAGCAATCTGATGTTAAATGAGACTGACCCAGTGGCAACGCTGGTTTTGGTGCGTGTAGCTACTGAACGCAGACATCTTGGTAGGTAACGCAGCGATTGCTGATAGCAGTAAGCCACGTAGGTTTATACCAATGGTGGGCGAACTGCGACTCGCCTACATATTTTATATGGCTCTTCTAAATGAATAGCAATATCTCAAGTTGATAGAGTCATAGAGAGTTGTTGCCTCGTATTTAACGTTTGTTTCATGTGTCAGTGTGTTTACACAAGTTCGTGACGTTAGTCGCCAGCAGTGTTCCCTGCAAGAAAATTTTACATTGAACAAATATTTGTATTAGTGCGCATGCAATTTCACAACTATGTAGACACACGAACGGCGAAACGTATCGAATGAGCTATGCGATGTATATACGATATCAACTCTGGAATGTTGCAAGGGCGCAAGAATGAGATTTCAATGCGCAAATGCTCTGGTGGTTCTACACATTTGCGCACCTTAAAGGGAACGCTGGTCACCATGGAGTCTGCGCGATTTGACAACAACGTTCCCAAAAGAATATACAAGTCTTTCAAAGACACGTATTGTCAAAAGCATTCTGTCATTTTCTGAATGTCAGAATGAGAACGAATGTTTTTAGCGAAGAGGCAATTGCAGACCACAAAGTGGAAGAATACTAAAACAAATTGTAAGACTACTGGAGGAGTTCCAAGCCAGATTTGACCATTTCCAAGAGTTAAAACCATGGCTGTCGGTGATCGCTGTCCAGTTTGCTAACCGTTTGTTACAAACTTGTCTGCTGTAGAAATAAAACTTACCAAAATGGAAGAAAATCTGGCTCAATAAAACTTTAGTCAATGCCGCTCTACACTTAATTTTGGGCGGCAGGTTCCAGAAAGTAAATACCCCATTTTAAAAAATACCGGTGTATAAGTCATTTCTGTGTAAAGCACAACATATTATGGGGATTTTTATTCTTTGTAATGAAGTTCGTAAAATCAAGCCATCGTGCAACCCTGAAAAAATGAACACTTGAGAGAATTAATTTGCACAGCTTTAACAAGGTGCTGTCCAGATTTTAGGGGACTTTAAAATCAAACAAAATCTTAATACTGACAATTACTGTAAATGTACAGTGTACATCATGTAAAGCTTGCATTCTTTACTGTATTTGTATTGACACTACAAACTGGTTTTGTGGCTCGCTGGTGATTCTGGTTTTCTGCAAATGAATCATCCATTGAACATTTTGCCCAGCCCTGGTTTATACTATGTGTAAAGAAACATTGCTGCCAACAAAGCGCAATTTTGCAATCAATGATCCGTCTAAAGATGCGCAAATGCGCAGTACCACCAGACCATTTGCACAGTGAAATCTCATCTCACGCACTTGCAACATTCCAAAACATTGGAAAAGCACGAAAACAAGGAGAAGCTATTTGAATTAAACGTGTAATTTGCTGGTATTTTCAAAAGATTTTACACTTATTTTAAAAATTCACAACGTTTGTAATTCATTTAGAACTATGCTAACCCAGTCCTAAATATCCACGTTCACTAAAACAAACATTTGCTCAGTGGAAAACACTGTATGCAACTGTTGCCGTAACATTGGACATTTTCTTTTTTGCATACGTCCATTTGCCTTGCATCGCCAACAACCTGAAAAAGATAAGCAAAATGTCGACTTTGCCCCCCCACTGGAAAAATTTCTGAAGACGCCCATGCGCACATGGATGATGGTTACAAGCAAATCACTTGTAGCGGACAAGCTTGGGAGAGTTCATGAGAGGATATAGCCACAAGCGCTTCTGGGATTAGAGCAGTGCCTCTAAACTTTTTTGTCAGAGGACCACATAAGCTACTACACATCAGTTTGAGGGCCGGATATCTTACGTAATGTGATTGTTTCGGGATATGCAACATTCTACCAAGTCAACAAAATTTTTGTACATATATTATTTTCTCATTATTGACAATAGGTCTTAGTGACCACTGGAAATGGCTTCGCTGGCCGAATTTGGTCCGCGGGACGTACAGGGTGACACAAACAAAAGGTCTCCACCAAAAATCGAATAACTTCCAAAATTTTATTTAGATTGACACAAAACTTCAGTTACATTAGGTCAAGCCTGTGTAGCAGACATCTCCAAAGTTTCAAGTCTGTACTACAAAAACTCTTTGTTTCACTGTCGCTCAAAAAA
>Ga0210059_1002476_pt1 | contig 28956 bp, 24 predicted proteins | sample Ectturendosymbi2_FD_188042 | JGI IMG/M metagenome (GOLD analysis project Ga0210059, IMG submission 188042) | Ecteinascidia turbinata endosymbiont from Florida, USA - Sample 2 (SPAdes) (version 2) | ecosystem: Host-associated > Tunicates > Ascidians > Unclassified | place: Key West, Florida...
CCACCTAACGGTTGGCGCCCAGGGCCAGGCAAAGTGGGCCAAGGTGGCCTAAAAGTCCTCCACTTATGACGTCACTCACAAAAAACCCACACCCCCCAGGCAAAAAAATTTTTTTCGAGTGCAATCTACTAGACTGGCCGATCTGTTTGAGCCGTTGAACAGCTCTCTAGCGCAATTGACGGAAGAGCTAAGGCGTTAGTAAGGCAACCAAAAACTGCTGTTTTTTTTGCGAAAATCGTCAAAACCACCCAGATGCCAAAGAGTTAAGCTCTTCACTCAGGTATACATGACATTGGTCACACTCAGTCTTACACTACACTAACAATGGATTTTTCACACTTACGGAAGCATTGCTACAGATTCACTCAGGCTTCTTTTCACACAGTAATATAATACTATGTGGCTTGCCACTATCAGCAGCCACTGTCATGCTGCATTACCTGCCAAGATGACTGTGTTCAACAGTCACATGTGCCAAAACGCTTACAACCATAACTTAAAGTGAACATTTGAAGATTTGTTACCATGTAATTATTTAAGACCACTGTAGAACATCCTGGTGCCAAGTTTAACAACCTGCCTCTGCAGGCAAAGGAGGGGACTGGGTAAACAGCAAGCTCATCACTGCATGACACCAGAAGAGTGAACCTACTTCTTAAGCCAGGGATCATCAACCTTTTTCAAACCGAGAGCTACTTCTGGGGAACTGATTAAGAAAAGGGATACCAGTTTGATACACACTTCTGAAATAGCAAATTTGCTCAATATACCTTTATTTATATGTTATTATAATTAATGATATTCATCTATGTGAAGACACTGATCATGTTGAGGATTTCTCATAATATATATCAACAATGATTCAACAACATAAGACACAGATAAATATCAATATGCAGCACTTCATTTTTATATTTTTAAGTGTTTCAAATTGAACATTTTGAAATGATCATTTCTACTATAGTCCTAAGAAGTCACACTTTCCCATTTTAATTAACCAACAACCTTTTTTGTAACAAATCATGAATTATTTTGCCAAATGTTTGCACAAATAATAAATCGTTCCACTCAGTGTTCTTCAGCAAGGAAGTGTCTTCCCCTCTGGGCTGCACAAACTCTGATTTCACCCAAAAGTGACGAAAAAGTGAAGCAGAATTTGTTCCCTGCTGATCCATCGGATTTCTGTGTATAGTAGCAGGTTGCCATGTATTGGGTTGACAACTCCTCTAATAGCACCTTGAATCTTCTGTGTTGTTTAGCTCTGGAGCGGATGCTGTCTATGATTTCACGATGGGAGTCATCACGTGCTCAAAAGCCGATCTCTTTTGCACAAAAGTTCTGCTAGTGAATGATGCAGTGGTAATGCAAAAGGTTTGGGAACTCTGTGTCACCTTTACAGTGAGCAATGAATCCTGCATGTTGGACGATGATGGCAGGAGTCTCATCTGTAGTCACTGATACTAGCTATTCCAGCGGTAACTACTGTATAGATATCAAACCCCCTCACAGTTGTCTTTAGGGGCAGTAGTGTCAAAAGTTATACTATTGTAAAGAAATCCTCAATCCATCCTGACAAAGACCATCAACTGCACCGTACTGCTGCTGTTCACCGACTCATCACCCTGGATACTAAACCACCTCTACCTCGCCAGATCACGGTCCAGCTGATCAGTCAAGTTACCGGACATTGCCGCCACTCTTACCATCGTTCTTGCCCCCAGCTCAATGTCGGAGAGAGTGGAGATTACATCTGTTCCATGTTTTTCGTCTTCAAGTACAGTTTTAGCAATTAACATCATTGCTTCTTTGATGACCTCCCTGTCTGATAAGGCCTTCTTTTTTTAATCAAGAACTGCATTGCTCTAAATGAAGCTTTAGTTGCTTTTTCAGTGTTTTTAACCGGTCTTGTAAAAAAAGATTGCTGTTTGCACAAAGCTGCCTTTAACTCACTGGCCTTTTCTGCTCGTAGTGCACTGTCTGCCAGGTAGTTAGCATGGTAGCTTGTGTAACATGTTGTGAAATGTCTCTCTACATTGGACTGCTTTCCTCTTGCCACAGTTGCCCCACAAATGAGACACACACAGGCTCATTTCACAGTGGTAAAAAAAACTCTACCTACCACTCACCGTGAAAATGTTAAGTTTTCTTTATTTTTTCTGCCATCTTTTTGGGGTCAGTCATGTCCTCATTCTCGCTGTGCCCGCTAGCTTGTTTCCACCTTGTTTGTATGATCTCTCAGAGCTATACTTTTACTCCACGCGGTTCCTGCACACAGAGCCAGAGGTGGATCCAGGACGGGTCGATTGCCCCGCCCTGAAACCTATAAAAGCAACTTTATTCACCATGATTGTGTACAATTTGGAAAACAGCATTCGTGATATAAGGCCATTTTACCATCAGTTGTTTTGCCACAGCAGTGTCATGAAGTATGCTTCATCTTGTACAGTAGTGAATCCGTAATGAGACTTGACTGCTAAATATCACTGAAATCGTTTCCCCCCTGAACTCACTAGCTAGATCCACCCCTGCATAGAGCTGTGTGTGTTACTCCGTGAGGCTCCGGACTATCTTGGCGCACATGGAATCAAACATGCGCACCGTTTTCAGTTTATTCTATTCAGTCTGGCAGATACATATGAGGGAGTTAAATCTGTCAATATCCAGGGAGAGCAAATGCCTTTTCCCCCTGCAGATGCCCATGCACTGTGAGCTGCACAAAATGTCCTCGCAAGCCACATACTGCACACAGACTACATGTTTGAGATGCCTGGTTTGAAGATTTACCTAGAGATTTGATGCCATTGTATCAAATGCAAACTCACTCAAGCTTTCTACCTATGTTCTTAGTCATTACGCCAAGTTGTTTTCAAAGGCAATATAGTGGTGTGTTTCTTGACCCATTAGTGCCACTTAGTTGGTTTAGATCAGCTATGTCCAACCTGTGGGCCACATGTGGCCCAGCTGAAGGTTTTGTGCAGCCCAGTTAAGGTTTTAGCCGCAGTGAAAGTATCCTACATACTGACAACCAATCTTTATTTTGATCATCTTGAATTTGACATTTTTGATCCAGTTAGTCTTCAGTGCCGTTTAATCACGTCTGTTGCCATTCAATTAGCATTTTAACGCTTTCAGTACATTAGTTCAAGCCAAATTTAGTTTGCTAAGATCACAGTAAGCCATTCAATGTGCGGCCCTCATTAATATGTCATTCAATGTGCTGCCCTGGTTAAGATAGTGACATAACTTTTGGCTCAGTAAGCCATTTGGGTTGGACATAGCTGGTTTAGATGTTCTAGTTAAATCATTTATTTGAATAAAAATCGTATTTTCCTAGTTTTATTTGTCACTGTTTGTGTTCTTGGCATCAGTCAGTTACGATGTTCTGATGTCTAAGCTTGTTTTCTGATTTATTCATTTTAGTCTTGAGTTTCTTTAGTTTCTCTGCTCTTACTTCAGCTTTTCAACTTTCCACCTATAAGCTTTGCTTGCAAATTTCAGGACTCAGGAAGCATAATTCTAGATGAAATAGGTTTCATGCTAAAAACTTGCTGATCAGTTCTTTGTTTGCACCCTTTGTGGAGAGTATTTATAAACTTGAATATAGATATGTGCAAGTTTGAATCATTGCAAAAAAATGAATGCAGATGATAGTTGGTTGATTCCTCAAAAGTTCCAGAAAACCTAGAGTTTTTAACTGGTTTCTTTAGTGCTTATAAAAACTTGTAGCATGAATTATTTAATCTAACTGCTTGTTATTTCATGTAGCAGATTGATGATTGTTTAGGTTGTTGCAAAGTCACCCAATTGTGTTATCTACTAAAATATAATAGAGAAGATGTATATCAATAAACCTACATTAACACTTTCACTACCATGGTACAAGTATATTTGTACTTTTTTGTCATCAATTGCCTACTGGTGTACGAATATATTAATACTTCCAATCCCATGCCAACAGTTGCCTCCCGGAATGCAAACTCCTGTTTGCGCAGCAGGGTGCCAGAGATTGCCTCCAGCGAATGCAAACTCACATTTGGCAGACCAGAGGATGCCAGTTGCTCAAAGGCAAACTCCAAGTCACATACCTTTCACCATTGGTATTCATAGCCAAAGTGGCCAATAAAAGTAACCGTGGCCAAAATGACCAAAACTTTTACCATTGGTAACTTTGGCCAAAACAGTCAGGAAATACTAAAACTTTCACTTTTGTAACAATGGCCAAAAAGGCCAAGAAAAACCAAAACTTCCACCGTTGGCAACCTTGCCAAAAGGCCAAGAAAAAATGTCAGATGTCCATAGGAAAAGCTAACTTGGCATTTGACTGTGAGTAAGGTTTGCAACAACTGCCACCACTATGTGATGCTTTGGATACTTGTATTCATCAAGTAGCAATTCATAAGCACTTGCATAATTCTAAAGTTATATCAACAACAACAATTTCCAACAAAAATAGTGTGCCTATTGGTCACTTGGTACCTATGAAGTTCATGTGTTGCTGTATAGTTTGGTTAGTTTTTCATCTAGCATTCCATTGCTATGCACTCGTGATTTAATGTATTGGATATCTATAGATGCAATGTGCTGTGTTGTTCATGCTACAGATGTTTTGGGAGTGAATTTAACTTGCAGCTACTATAATCTATAATTGGAATGAGTTAGTAGATTTGTGAAGAATCTGAAATAATTAAAAGTTTCCAAGACAATTTTTATGTCAAAAAATCTTCATACCATTTGGTCAAAAAACAATCAATTGTGCCTTCTTTATTTAGTTCACAATCAATAAAATCATACTTACAGCAGAACTCACATGTGGGGCTTTTTATCGTTGATGCATGATTGCAGGTTTGCTAAGTATTGGTTGTGGTCACTGGTTAATTTTGCATGCCTTCTCTTTTTATACATACTAATGCATTAGTATCAATAATTGATAATCACCCGTTCATATTTAACAATTATTTTTTGTTTCAGAACCTTGAAAAGGACTTTGCAACCCCTCAAGTTGTTCAAAAACATCTGTCAAGACTGAGTAGTCAAGCGTACATTGCTTCTGCATCATGTATGAAAGTGTTTCTCAGAGTTCGTCCATTTACTGATGAAGAGGTGAAGAAAAAAGAAAATCAGGTGCAGTGTTTTCGTGAATATTGCATTGTGCAATAGCTTCTGATCAATATGGATGTTTTAGTTTTTTAATCATTGTTGCTCAAGAGTGCTTTTGAAGGGTGTGCAGCTTACGTTTAATTGAAACAGTTGTGCAGTAACATGCTCCCCTTTCCTTCCAAAAAAATCTCCAGAAACATCCACACTCTTTTGTTCACAAAAATTTCTGAAAGAACATCCACATTACCATTTGGGTTCAATATTTGATAGAAGTACACTTGAAGACTGGCTATAACTCATTGCATAGCAATATTAATGTTGAAACGTTAAGTGTCAAATTCCACCTTTGCCAAGAAGAATTGAGTGTACAGTATGACAGATTCTTTTTAACAATGTGCGCTGTGCAGACGTAGCTTTAATCTGCTTGGTATGGTGTCAGCAGGAAACTCAATTGCTTCAGAAAATGGCTTGTATTCAACTACCGGTTTGCATGAAATCAGCTCCCATACTGCTATCACCTCTTCTGCTTTTTTGTATAAGTGTAAGCATGAAGGGAAAGTATGTATTTTTCTGCAAAACATAGCAGAATGAGGGTAGGTGGTGCTTGTAAGATTGACGCCTACTTTGTGAATGCACGCAGTTGCAGAATGAGCAGTGAAAAACTTATAAACTTGATTACATAAATAACACACGATTGTAATTGCCCTTAACGTTTCATGCAGCATCTCATGGATATATCTGAAGATGGTCACACACTGACGCTTCGACCACCCAAACCTTCCAACGTTTTGAAAAATGTCATGCACCCTGGAGATTCTATTCACACTTTTTCATTTACAAAAATATTTAATGAAGACGTTGGGTAAGTGTTTTTTCTCTGTTGCATGTAATTTCTCTCTGGTTCTTGTCTTTTTTACAAAAGTTCAGAAGATATGTTACTGGGTGTTCTGCGGAAGTGTTCATCAGGGATTGGTATAAACTCGTGATAGACCTAAAACCAGCATTTCTCTTGAGTAGTAGGCTGGTAACGTTTCGTAGTTTTTGACCTCAGAATCACAAAAGCACTTTGCTCAATCACCAAAAACATATGGAAGCCCTTGGAGATCAATTGTCGTATGTGTGATTGGCAGCTCTAAGACTGTCCTTCAAAAAATACTAAAAGCTCTGAGACAATTACAGACTGTTGCAACCTCTCCGTTGGCGTTGCGTTGAATGTGTGATTCACCACGAACGGGATGTGCGCGAAGAACAACACATATATGTGGCGCGAATAAGCAATAATAGAGTGATTGCGGCGCATGATCTCTATTGTTGCTTGCTGCCACACTGCTTAGCTTTGCGCACATGCCGCTAGGGCCTTCCGATCGCAACAAGACCTTTACCGGATTGTAGTAGGACATTCATCATATGAATGTAATATCATGGGAAAACACATCCATGCTCATCATCACCACTAGTACAAAAACTTGATTTGGAGCAGTTAACTATGTGCTGTCTGTGCAACTGTTAAGTTCAACACATTCGAAATGCATGCTTTGGTAAGAATTTACAATGCCATCGTGTCAAATTCGAAGGGCAGTTGGATTTTGCAAAACACACTCTGTCCAATTTCTAAGGTCATATTATTTTGCAAGAGTGGTTCGCAAGTTTTTGGTGCTGAAGAAAAACCTGCCGCATCCTCAGTGTGGTCACATCGCAACACTCTTGACTTGGGGTCTCTGCCATTTTGATACAACGCCATTTTTTCTCGCTGTGGGACTGAAGTTCTAGATGCAAATACATGCAACCATTATCTAAATAGGGTTCCCATACGGTAGTGGAAGTATTGAAATTTGCCAAAATATGCATTTAGTATTGAAAAAGTATGGAAATTCTAAACGGAAAAGAAAAATAAATTTGAAGTATCTGAGTAGAATTTTACTGAAGGGAAAGCAGTTCATTATTGATGCAATGTTATGCAATATGCAAAATTGGATTTCATGGCTAAGAATTTCAAAAAATGATAAGTAATGGTATTGAATTACTGAAATTTAGTATTGAAAAGATATTGAAAAAGTATGCAAAATGATTCTTAAAAATATGTGGGAACCCTGTCTAATGCAGTGGTTTTCAACCTGGGGGTTGTTTGCCTTTTTTCTAGGGGTCGCGAGAGCTTCTGATAAAAAATATTCATAATTACTTCTATATTTTATACTTCGTATGTGGAAACATTTTTTGTCGCAGCCAAAATAATAGGATCACCTGGAAAAATGATAGTCCACTTTTTCATGTAAAATTGTTTAAAGTGTGCTGTGACTATTAAAAAGTTTTGAGTATGATTATGACCGTTACAGTGCTGTTGCGCTTGGCAACGCGCAAATAACTTTGTGATGTAAGAATGTGCTGTGTTTGCAAATTAGATACCTGAATACAGTAGTTAACTTGGGAGTTATTCCAGTTTTCAATGAGTTGTGCTGTGGAGTGATTTGCACACGGCACGGGTCTCTCACTGATGCTGCCATATGCATGAATTTGGTAAATGAGTCTTTGTTCAACACAGTGGTATCATACGTTATTTTTTAGTAATTGTGATTTTCTATTGTGCAAACACAACTGCATTTCACATGCCTGACTGGGAATTTTCATGAGGGGGTTGTTGGTTATATTGGGTTGCAAAATGGGTCGCTGCATGAAAAAGGTTGAAAACCACTGATCTAATGCTTTTTAGTGCAATGATACTGACCAAAAGTGATTAATAAAAACATTTATGACCTTTGCAACAATTACCACATCCTGCCTGGAGCTTGTTTTTGTTGTGATCTTTGTCGCTAAGGTTGTCTGCACTTTGGCCAAAAAAGCACCATTAGTAGATAGCAACGGGTTGCTGGATTTTCATGTAATCAATAAAATTCTGCAAATGTTATACATTCACAGCTTTTCCGTAGCTGCCTGAAACTATTGTGATGTCATTTACAGCCAAAAAGACTTTTTCGACCAGACAGCGTTGCCCGTGATTCAGAAATTCCTTGAAGGAGAGAATTCTCTGATTTTTACCTACGGAGTCACTAATTCAGGTAAACTGTTTTTTTTTATATTTATTATATTCATGATTTGAGCGTGGTCTGCGTGCTTTGTCACGAGCTGTGTTAACATAAAGTAGTCGTTCAGACAGTTTTTCTCCGTCTCAGGCAAAACGCACACCATTCAAGGCTCACCAGGAAACGAAGGCATTATGCCGCGGTCCGTTGATGTTATATTTAACAGCCTTGGTGAACACGTCTTGCAGGTAAGTCTGGTTATCAAATTACAATTACAATGTCGTCATTTGCAACATAGTGAATAGTATACAATCTTCTTAAGTATCTTTGCTGGAAAGCTCTCTTGTCAACTCGTTGCAGATAGGGTTTGTAATATGCAGGAAACTGATTTGCAACTTGAACAATCCAACAAAGTTGTGCGAGTGATTCCTGTCGTGAAGCAGAAGCTGAATGAAAACAAAACAGAGCTTTTCGAGCTTGCTGATAAAATGAAAGAGGTAATATTTTGACTGTTGCGCGTGGACGCGTTGTCTATGGGTGCCTGCTGCACAAACATTAAGCTTCGCATCCCCTTGAGTTTTATAATAAAAGCGTATTCTCAGCATTACACGATGCTGTGTGGAAATCTCCCTCTGGTGTAATCTGTGTTCAAGCTTTTGGGCCTTGGTCTGAAAGTAGACCGCTTGAAACGCATCGTCACGGTTCGCAAAATTTTCGTCGCACAGATGTAAGCATCTCAATTAAAACTGCCTCACAAGAGTGTGGCCGTGGGTTTTGACCGAATATTCTGTAAAGTGATTACGATGTTCACATCTACTGTCGGTAAATTACGTTGTTTTCATTCACGTTACACAACACAGATTGAATTAGCTAAGAAAGCGCAATCTTGCTTCAGCTTGGTATTGTATATTGCAGACGCTGAATGCTTTGGAGTCTACATACGTAACTGCGAAAGAGCTTTTTTATATCTACTAGCATTTTCTCGTTTTATCTGATTAGGATTAATACCCATTTATTGAGTAAATGCATCGAATTGTCGTTTTGTGTTTGTTAACTTTAAAATGTTGCAAAATACGGTTACGTAACAATCACCAGATGGATGCAATGCCCAAAGACAGCTTGGAACCTGTTTTGGAATCATCGGTAGAAACAGTAACGAACTCCGCTGAAAGTTCCGTTAACGAATCGAAATCAACGTCGAGGTAGTTTATCTTAACATCTGTGTTTTGTCGATGATTTCCGACGCTGTGTTTTATCCAGCACAAAGCTTATCATCTAATCGCCCTGTTTAAATGTTGTGTAGTCGAAAAAAGTGATGTTTTTGTTGGTGGTGCTTTGTGCCTTGTCCGCGACTCATACTTCAGTCCTACTCATAGTTGATCTTCATCAGTTCTCTCTGCTAAACTTTCCTTCAACTGACTTGTGATTGAACCTCACTTGTAGATTTTGCAACATGCATGATTTGTGGAGCATTCAGCATGAAAATTGCACCATGCTCTCAACATTGCTTGACTTTCGAGTTTCGAGCCCAGTTACATTGCCCAATCAACTGTTCTCCAATAGGATTTTCGTTATGAACTTACATTAAAACGAAAAAATAGGGCAAAGCCTAATTATCTTTTTGGAGAATTAATCTTTAAGCAGCATATCGCATAATTTTATATTAACTTGTTGAAACCATGGGTGCAAGGTTTTGTTTGTGATTTACTGGTATCACAACTTCCTTTAAATTTACATATTCCTGCCAGAAAAATATTTATCAAAATATGCTATAACTTGTCTGATTGTCAAGGTTGTCTTTTATGGACTTCACCAAAAGTCTGGCTGATGAAAGTTTCATAGACCTTTCATCGCAAGATCAAGTTAGGTAAGTACAAGGGAATGACGGCAAAACATCTTAATAGTTATTTTGCGAGTTGAACTGTTGTTTAGTATTGCTTTTTGTGGCTCGTCAACTGTTTCTTCATCTTTTTGTTAAACAGCTGACAAGCATGCGCTAGTTTTCTGCTTGTACATATGCGTCGGTGTAATTACTTAACCAGGAAAGTGTAAACGTCAGCTTATGCTCCATTGTGTAAACGAGAGTATTTGGAGTTGCTCACGCGGTGTTCAGCAGCGGTCAACCGGAAGATTGCTTCGTATTTTAGCATTTAGGCATTTTGTCTAGTAAACGTTAAAGAACCGTATTTCCAATGCCAAGAGTCAGCTTTTCTACAACTGCGCACTGCTGTGATGGCTTATATGTTATTGTACGTTAGCAATAACACGCTACATAAGTGAAGAGAACCGCCTCTGTTTGCATAAAATACCTGCCAAGATCCACGTGGAAAAGTCGGTTTCGCCGAGAAAATTGGATTTGGGGTAGAAAGCATAAGACATGGCACATCGAACCTACTCCATGAAGTAACAACGTTTAAAAATCTTTTTCTGGCAGTTTTGTGTTGTACGTGTCGTTTATCGAAATATACAAGGATTACATCTACGACCTGTTTCAACCGCTGCCCAAAGGCAAGAACAAAAAGCGCGCAACTCTTCGTTTGGGCGAAAACAAAAATGTGTCGTTCGTGAAAGATCTGCGTCAAATTCAGGTAAAGATTGCTTGTGCTTGTTTGTTTGTGAAAACAACGAATGTTACTTCGCTGTTTTGTGGCATTTTTGGTCAGCTGGGCAGAATATGAATTTGCCATTAACGAGGCTAACCCGTTTCGTACCTTGCTGCCATCAAGTTCCCAGTCTTTCATTTGATTCATTCCCTTCTTTACGAATTTCATAAACGAACTTTTATTTAAATTTGAATTTCTTGAGGGCACTTCGCTTAAAATTTAGCAACACGTACACGTAACATAAGGTTTTGTTCTGCAGTGCCTTGAGTAGCTTTCCTGAGTAATTAACGTGAGGTTTTGCTTGTAACTTCTTTCTACGATTAGTTTTCTCCAAGCAAACCTTAACGAGTGAACGTACACATTTGTTAGGTGTCGTCTCGGGAAGAGGTTTTCAAGCTTCTGTCTGTAGGCAGAAACCATTTGCATATGGCCGAAACAAAGCTTAACCACAACTCCAGCCGAAGGTAAGTTTGATATACGCATTTAATCGCGATGTGATGTTGAGAAAGAGCCAGGCTCCATCTCATGAGCTAAAATTTTCGTGAGTTTCAACTGTCTTTGAGAATGAATGTCAATCAAGTGTTTCCTACGCACAGATATTCAAGCATCAGGCTCAGTTGGCAAACGGGCGCACTATGCGCTCGTCTGTTACACTCATAGAAGCTGCAAGCACGCTGCCTTTGGCTTGTTGAAAAATAAGCATAACGTTTTGCGCCTACTTCCCCATTTGGGGGTAGTCCCCGCCTTTGGAATGATCTTCGGCTGCACTTGTTAAGCGGTATGAGAAATAACGGAGAAGTTTCTTGCACGCAGTTTTCGGCTCGTTGTTTTAAAGTTAACAGCGAACATTGTCGCTTGTCTTTTACCCGCGCACGTGTGTTTTCTCAGTCACTGCATATTCACGATCAAAGCTGTTCGCATCGGTGACCCCCAAACATCGAATGCCGCGAGAGTGTCGCAGTAAGTATACGCTCAAGCTTACGAATGCTTTTTGTCTTGCGTTTAAAATATTTTGCAAGGAAGCTCTTAATTCAGCTTTAAGCTTCGTTCTTTTGAAATCAAGGCCGAATTTCTGTGAAAAAAACGTGTGTACAGTATTTTATATATTCTTACTTCTCAAGAATCATTGACGTATAGGTTATGTTACTCTCTTTGTACCTGTATAAGCCTGTAAAGATCTGTTCTGCCGTTATATCGTTGCTAAGAACTTAAGATTGCGAACCACTACTTTAACTTTCATCTGAAAGGACTTTAGAGTATAGTAGTGTTGCCCACGTTTGTTTTGTTTGTGCAACATCTCATGTCGGCGCATTTCGGGCTTTTGCGGCAAGCATCCCGTCAAGTAAGAGTGTTGCGCAGAATCTCGTTCTGCGATCTGGCCGGATCGGAACGCTGGGGAAAGACAAACAGCTTTGGGGAACGTCTGAAAGAAGCCGGCAAGATTAACACGTCGTTGATGACGCTGGGAAAATGTCTCGAAACACTTCGCTACAATCAGCAACACACCAAACGTACGTTTTTTTGGCATAATCAAATATTTAAGCAAGTGCTGGAACAACACTGTTTACAAGTCGATAAATGTCGCAAATTCGCTTATTTTCAAATGCAGGGTGTGTTGTTAAACCTAGGAAAACGATGTTTATGGATTTCCACACAATTAAAAGCTCTAGGTTTGCTGCGAGCTTTTGAAGAATCAGCCGACTGGGCCCTGCTTTCGTAGCTTTGCGATGATTCGGACTTCAGCATACCTGTATTAAAGTTATTTGTCTCCGTAAAGGTGACGTAGTCAAATCGATCAGCAAAAATTTTATATAGGAAATCGATTTAATGTAAGTGTACGCGTCCTCAGTCCTGAAATCTCCAAGCAAAAACTTCGGATGAAATGCTGAAGGACTAAAGCAAGAGCAGAAAAAGCAAAAGCAAACTCAAGACAAAAAAGAATAAAACAAAACACAAGCTGCGACAAGTAATCCCTAAAAATAGGCTATTATCATAAAACTGGTCTCACCAAAGCTGAAAAACTATCTGACGCCAATTACGGAGCAACGAAAACACAGCTATGAGCAACGCGGCAATGACTCAACCATAGCAGGCTGTGGGATGCACAAGCAGCGCAAGGCTGCATTGAGCCTGAGGTGGTAGGGTTGACTGACGTACACCAGGAGGGCTTTCAGATGGGAAACATCGAAAATGGAAGCACAAAAATCGGTCAATCGAAAAGTACCTAGTTACGATGTCTATCTCTTGGGAAATTTGTTTACTGTTTGGCCAACAGCTGTTGATTGCATATCACGTAAGACGCCACATAAATATCATAGCTTGCACATGTCAGGTTTTGAATCAGCGAGAAAGTTGCATTTTTGCCTGGATATGTGAAGCAGTTGAGACCATGGATTTGCTTCATGTTCAATGGCAACCACAAAGTGCACAGTGCTTGCAAGATCCTAACGCACCTTCGTTTTTTTGTCTTATTCAAAGCAAGGTTCTTGTAATTTGTTTGGTTTTTGTCCACTTGTAGGTCTTTTGTAGATAGTCATGTTTTTCCTTTTGCAGATGTCGTTTATCTTTTGTTTTCCAGGCACAGATGTCCACATGTCGATATTTGGCAAATTCGATGTGTTCTGTTTTCGTTCTTTAGATATATACTGCCGCGTATCGAATGGTGATGCGCCGTTTATCGGAACAGCATTTGGCAACTTGTTAAATTTTCGAGCTTAAAATTCAAGCGTGCGTGATGGTGTTAATCGAAATCGTTCGATACGAGCAGACGACAAATCTACCTTTTCCCCGTGAACCTAATACATTTAGTTTGTTATTGCAATCCTCTGTATGAACGCTGCAGAAAATCAACGTGTCGTTCCTTATCGAGAATCGCGACTCACCAGAATATTCCAGAACTTTCTCATGGGCCATGGAAAAGCTTGCATGATTGTCAACGCGAATCAGTGCGCGTCCACTTACGGGGAAACACTGCATGTGCTGAAGTTCTCTGCGATTGCTTCGGAGGTAAGCGAACAAAATGTCTGAAGGCTGCAAACACTTCGCGGAGACAATTTTGATACAATCGAATTTTATGAAAGTACGCAGGAACTGTAGATATTCATGACAACATTTCTGTGGACACGCCAGTCGTTATTCGCCGATGGGGAGAAAAATGACCCACATATTGGGTCTGAGTGTCGAACTTTCTTTTAACAAAGTTTGCACCAATTTAAAATTCCACTCGAGGACGTTTTTGCCTGACACATAAATGCAAAATTCACAAAGGCTGAAAACTAAACTGGAAGTTCTTTTGACGCAGATATTGTCGAAAAACGAAAAGATGTTTCAGGGGGTATCGTGTGTTTGCGTGTAGTTTAGGTTTATGTCTGCTGTGAAAACCCTGCATTTATTCGCTTTTCACGTTGAAATAGTGCAAAATGACCCGTGCCTCATGTAGCACTGAAAACAATGAAGCTGTAGCTACATTAGACTGGGATCAATATAAGTACAATTGAACTAATTACATATTTTGATTTAATTATAATTGTAACTGAGATGTATTGTTCTTGTATGTTTGTGATCGTAATTTATAAAATAAATTGAAACTACATTTACTTTCCAACAACTTCGTAGAGTTCGGAAAAAACGCATGAACAGAATCACTGTTATACTCGTACTTTGCATATGACACAACTTGCGCAGCACATACACTCTCGTCGCCTCGTGTTTGGCATATGACCTGATGCAGATTTTATCGCGAGGTAGATGCATACTCAAACACACAGCACAATCGCGCACACATATCCAGGCAGGTCAACAAAAAGCGAAGGCAGTGTGCGATGCTCGTGCACGACGCGTTGGTTTGACAATTAATGCATGAGTCAGTGTGAATGCTTGCGATATGAGAGAAACACAAAACAGTGAGATAGCGTTCTTTCCGAGTTCAGTGGCCACTAACAAAACAGAAACGTGTATAAGTCCACGAGAGCTAACAATTGACTGCAACATCCAAAGATTTCAAACCGCTGCAGCATACAAGTATCAACTGTACGCAAGGTTAAGGCAAGGCAGCGATGTGTTGTGTCTTTGATGTGCTGCGTGTAATGCACAGAATGCTTTTTTCACTTTTTTCAAGGTCTACCCAAATCAATTGCCTATGACCAGTAGCCATTACATATTGTTGACAGTCAAACATTCAAGAAACTTTGTGTTGACTGCTGACCAAGATTTGTCATTCCAAGGCGTTCTACAATTTGACATCCCTTTATACCAGGGATATCGAGCCTATTTACTATAACGGCCCGCGTGAATTGTTTACTACCGCTGGCGATCCGCAAAATCATTTCATTTTATACTAAGATTCTACCTTCATCTGAATATGAGGAAGAGTGACTTCTCTTGACTTGTTATCTAGGTACCTGCTTACCATGGATCTTCGTTTTGACACGATGTTGTACTCTAACTTGGGCAACAAACATTTTGTTGCGGGCCATACAAAATGTTCATGCGGGCCGCAGGTTCCTCACCCCCGCCCTATACCAATAGGCATTCAAGGGATGGAAGAATTAATGCGATGTGAACTTGGATGATTGCTACATGTTTACCTAACAATATATCTCTAGACCAGGGTTTCCCATCCTGGGGTACATTTGCCTATCCGAAGGGGTACATTTAAGGTTAGCAATGGAAGGTAAAAATATATTTGCATGTTGTGTATTTTCAAATCTTTATGCATATATCACTTAATATTATTTTCAAAAGTCATTATATGTATATTGTTAAATATATTTGTGAAAAATCATGAGAAAATATTTTGTCATAAGGAGTTTAAGGGGTACATGTTCATCTGTCAAAATTTTGAAGGGGTACATCCTTATCTGTTGAAATGCTGTAGGGGTACATGCTCATTTGTCGGAATGCTGAAGGGGTACATGGTAAGCAAAAGGTTGGGAACCCCTGCTCTAGACAAACCCGTGTTTTAAGAAGCTGTAATGAAATTAGTACGAGAGTTGCGTCGAAAATATCAATCACGATTGAAAAAAAATCAATCACGATTTCACGAAAAAATATCACAAATCACGATCGAAAATATCAATCACGATTCCTGACTTGTTTCAAGAAACGATTCCACTAGATTTAGCACCAGGCAAGGATTATTATTTCCTTTGAAGTGCTGAAACGACGGGTGTTTTGATTTCGACAGTCAGTGTGTTTGGACACTGTTTCTGAAGAAAGCTTGGTGCAATTTACAAACGAATCATTTTCCCCAGAAGTATCTGCAAAACTTGCTACTGCCCCTTATGCGCGGAGTGACGTATACGTGAGATTTACCAGCTTTCGGGCCTAAATCGCGCTTCTAAAATAAATATCGGGCCGGTTCGGGCTTCTAAATAAGCCCCGTTTACAATACCTGTTCATTTGCTCGGTTTCTCGTTCTCGTAGAAAGCTTCTGCTGTGCCACCACATCGTGAAAATTATTTTTCTAAATCAGACGCGAGACATGAGTTTTGACTTCTCTTAAGAACATTGTTAGCTGGACATAGTTGTATAGGATGAAAATGGAGAGTTTTGAACTTCGCTCGGAGGGGCTTTCCGGTACCCTTCTTTTATGGTTGTGTTACTGCCAAACGATTTTTGTGCGTAAAACAACAGTATTTCTTGTAAACTGTAACAAGCAAAATGCTTGCCAGCAGCATTTTTATAACTAATTAATAGTTTAATTATGAAGAGCTGAGTAAGTTAATGCGTACAAAGTAAAACTATCGTTTCTGCGTTTTTGATCTTAGGTGAGAGTCGAACAGAACCAGGCCAGGAAGTCGCAACGGATTTCGGGCCGACCATCGCACGAGAAACTGTCCATCTCCCTCAACAGAGCTCTCACTCGGACAGAAAGTCGAAATACGACGTCGTGGAAACCAGCTGAGGCTCCTATTCAAGGTCTGTTTTGCTTGGACTTTGGCACTTTGGGGGTTTATATTTTCACTATTCAGTTTACTGGCATCGATTTGACAATTTCCGAAAAACGAAACTTTTCGGGGGGCGCGAGCCGTTACACGCTCTACAACATAGAGAATTTTTGAACGGGAATGTGTACCTTCCAAACATTACGCCAGTGCTAATTTTACGTCGCTACATGTTATTTGGTTTAGTTCCGGCAAAGATGGAAGTCGGGGTTAAGTATCTTGAAATTTTGCAGGCCTAATTCGAGTCTGCATGCAAACATTCAGAGGCGCAACTAGGGGGGCTGTTTAGTCGGCATGCCAAGTCCCTTCAACAATAACATCTGTGCCCTTGTCGCATTTGACAGAGCTCCACGCAGCGTGTGATGCCCCTTTGGCTTTCTGTAATTCGACGAGCTTTCTGCAATGTGGCCGTACACCTACATGGTACTCATTTTCCACAGTACTCCCCATGTTTTTCTGTGATGCGACAATGTATATTTATGAAAATTCAACTGCAGTTGAGCCACACTATTGTTGAATGTGAGAATAAGTTTTTAAATCCGGCTTGGCAGCTACAGACCACCATACGACGTCGACTTCTCGGCCAAAGAAAAAGTAACTTTGCTTTCTGGCCATCCCAATGGCGACACTCAGCTGCTTAATCTCGAAACCATGTCCTTTGCTCACGTTAAAGCGGCGCGGAATAAATGTTTAAATCTCAAAATTAAAATAACATTTCTATTGAAATATCCGGTTTGTGCGATTAACCGTGCTATTTTTTGAATGGTTTGAGATTCTGGAATCTTATGCGCGAACGCGGTTATAGCGTTTAACCCAGTGGTTGGCAAAGTGGGTAAATTACCCCCGGGGGGAATATGCGATTTTGGGGGGTACCGCGGAATCAAAATGTTGTTCTGTACTATGAGCGATCACTGCGAAATATAAAGAGTAATAAGTCATAATCGCTACCTTGATTAGGGTAATGGCTCGAAAGTGTTTGGGAACCACTGGTTTAACCGATATACAATTAGTCATAGTAATCTGTACCAACTCTGCGAAGTAGTGTGCAGTTGCAAACCTATGCAGAGTGAATAAAAAAAACAAAGAATTTGCAAAGGTTCGCACAAGTCAGAACAAGCAACCGCAACTCATTAAGCATGCGGGCTAGAGTGGGGACATGTCAATCTGTGATTACTGGTAAATCTTGTACAATGTCGCTTAAAAGAAAGCGTTTTTCATCTAATGCTGCAAAATAATGTGGCACCAAATATTGTCCAAAATTGTCAAACAATCAGTGGCCTATAATTTTGGGTGCAGAACTCTATACAACCTTCCGTGGCAAGCGAGTGTTAGTAGTCATCAGGTTCAATGCAACATTCCTATCTTGAGACCTTACTGTGAAAAAATATGTACCACTTTCTTGAACGATGCAGAAATTCTAACAACGTGTGGTTGCGTGCTTTGATGCAGTCAGATTGTTTATATTCGTCCTTATTCTTTGAACACTGCAACCGCATTTTACTTTTGACTGAGTGCTCGGACGTTGCAGTGTTTTTTCGTTTGAGGGCGTGTGCATGCCACAATACTTCCGTACTTTACCTGGCCTTGACCAGGGTCGGACTCAGTGTCCTACTCTGGATGTAATGTTGTGCCAAGTGTTACGGGTTAGTGAACAATAGTGTTAGGAAAGTGTCTATAACCCTGTTGTTCTACCTCCAAACTCGCTATGAATTGTTCTGTTCTGTCTGTTTTTACCAACCTGCATTGTGCAGGCTGTGTGTGTATGTACTCTACGCACTTAGCAGGTTTTTTTCTATGGGAAATCTTAGGGACCCGATTTCTCCGATTCTAGGGACCTAAGTCGGGTCCCTAAAGCGCCTTAACAAAACCCTGGACTTAGTGTTTGTTACAAAACCTTAAAATTAAACAAATTCACCAAGCGATACATTTGTTTTTACAGTTTATTAAAAGTAAGGGGGGCGTGAGCCAAAGGAAAACTACTTTAGGGGGTCGTGATGGTGAAAAGGTTAAGAGCCACTGCTCTAAAGGATTTACTACGTCGCTCTAAAGAAGTCAGATCTGTGTGGTTTTACTTACCTGCTATGAAACTGTCTTTAACTGACTGGTGCTAAGACTCAGGAAAGGGTTGTGCTGTGTACAGGTAATGCTGGTGCATTTTGCTTATGACTACAGTAAACTGGGAGAGGTTCTTTGTGGGTTGTTTTCATGAACAGCGATAAAATAATGAACAACGTTCTGCGATTTTCCAAATTTGATTAAAGATTCCCTGTCAATCCTTTCAGCCTTACGGCCGATCTCTAGATAAAAAGCTCGATTTGTACTGAAAAGGATAAACAAAAATTTAGCCGATCGACATAGTTCTTTGGCTGCCTAGCTTCAATGAGGATGTATTGCAGCAAAGAAAAAGCACAGCTTGCTGTTTTGATTCCTGCGCTGTGCTTCGGGATCGACCGGTGTAGATTTCGATTTCTTCAGCTGCACACAGGGGTGTAACGAGGGGGGAAAGGGGGCACAATTCCCCGGGCGCCAAATCACTATGGGGGCGCCGAAAAGTCCCAACAATGCAATGCCGCCAGTACTTTTTTAAAACAGTAAATTTGATTCCGAAAGATCTCAGGTTCGAACATGGGGGCGCCAAACTTGCTTTTTGCCCCGGGCGCCATCTCATCTCGTTACGCCCTAGGCTGTACAGCCAAAATTTTTGGCTTACTGAGTAATTTTATGGCACCCATGGTTAACAGGTCGCCTATGAATACTACAAAGAAGCTAAGATTTGTAAGGCTAAGATCGTTATCTGAGTGATCTTGTGGTATATATAGGTGTCCTGTTTTGATAGTTGTGGGGTTGTTAACAGTTGTAGCGTTGTATTGTGACCATGGATGAGCGACAGAATGATTTCTGTGTGAATGGTTTTGATGGGTTTTCCTTCATATGCTTCTATGTGTGCTGCCCGGTTACATTTACATCCTGCGTTTGTCTTTTAACAAACTTACAGTGTGTTTCTATTTCTTGCTTTCAGAAGAAGGTGACGAAGAGGATAGTTCACAAGAGGAAGATGAAGAGGATACGAGAGACACGGCCTACTGGGAAGAACGAGAGGCGAGAAAGCGATGCTTAACTTGTTTTAATTCGAAAATTTCGCGGTCCGCCGTAAAAAAAATTGCCTTCACTGATGCTTTCGATTTCTCACCTTCAGTTCGAAAACGGACGTTTGGCAGATTTTGATGGACACTTGTGATGACGCTCTGCTGTTCTGTATCATGCACGATGCAGCGTAACGTTTTGATTGTTTCATAGTTGGCAAAACCAGTCAGTGCACACGTTTTTGCCAAAAATTGCAGCAAACAACGCATTTTTTATCCTGACAGAAGCATTTAGCGTAATTTTTCTGCCAACATTCCGAAACGACTACAGTAGTGCAATGCTCACGTTCTGAAAATGTTTGCGAGGGTGCATTTATTCATAAATCGTAAAACCTGCCCGTGTTTCCATTTTCATTCGCTGCATCTTTGTGTTCTACAGGCGAAGCTCTTCCGCGTAATAACGCTATTAAAAGATGCCGTGAAGCAGGAAAAGGAAAAGGTGTTTGCGATCGAGTCGGAGGTGCGACTGGAGTGCGCCGAGGAGATGAGGCAGTGCATTGTGGAGATCGAAGAAAGCTGGGAGTAAGTCTGTCGTTGCATGCATGTCTGAACTGGTGGTGAGAATGTGAGACTTGTCGCATCAACCATCAAGGGCTGCTGGATGGCATAAAGGTTTTAGTGAGGGCAAATGTTGACTTTTGAAAAAAGCATGCAATGTGGCCGGTCAGAAGAACATATTTTTGCCCGTTCCCAGTCGAAGCGTTATAGCACTCATGCAGCACTCATTCTCGGTCAGTTGGCACCGTGCTATATAGCTATCGTGCAGAGGCAGATATTACAATACTTGCTAAAACTTTGGCAAGTCCGCAGCGAAGCCAATGAATTGCTTGTTGCCCAATTCATCCCAGTGTGCATTGCTCTGCAGTGAATAACTGTAGTGTTTTTGTGGGAGCTTGTTTTTCAATAAGAGACGAAGCTGGAGGCTAAACGTGAGTTACGATTCGACAGTAAGCACTGGTGAGAACTGATCACCAAGCTACTCGCAAGGATCGAAGCGCACATCAGAAGCCGCAACCCAGGCACAACACATTGCTTCGACTATATTATTGTCATGTAGCTGCTTCTAGCAGATGTTCCGTTTATCGTTGACCTGTTTCAAAATCTGTAAATGTTCGCAATTGCATCACAGAAAGTTTAAAAGTTTTGCTAAATCTTTTACTACCACGCAAACCCGTTCCAATCGCAGCCACCGACAACACGACTCGATGCGTCTCTAACCTTCTATATTCACTAAAATTTACGGATTACGTGAAGTCCGATCGTTCAATATGGGCAGTGAGACGGTGAATGGTTTTGTGAGGTGTGGTTTTACCGCTGCAAGCTTTGCCTGAATGAAGTGCGGAATCACGTTCTTGTGCAACAAAGCGTTTCATCGTTTTTGAAGTTTAATCAACAACTAGGAACTTGGATTTAAGAAAGCAAGTCCCTGCTTTCGTGTGCTTTTCAATTTTTAAGGGCGCCAAATACTATTCTCCCCAATTCGCGTATTTGCGTTTGGCTCTTGCGTTGTTTCACTGTTTACCACTGTTTCACCCGTTCAACTTGTTTCGCAGCAGTGTGCTCTTCAAATTAGTACCAATCTCGTTAAAAGGTTTTAGATATTGTGGATTTCAATGTCAACCTAAAATATTCTTTATAGACCAAATTTACATATTTTCATTATTTCCGTCGGAAGTTGTTCAATCAAATCATTAGAACTTGGACTTGCGCAGAAAATGCCAATGCAAGAAAGTGTAAGGAATATTGAAATATGGTACTATGATATCTTCGTAGTAAGTGGAAGTTCAAGATGAGAAATTGGTTGCAGTTGCCCCGAAATACCACGGCGACTCTGAACTGCCACTCGTAATTCTTCACTTCGTGTTTTGGCGACCTCTGAGCACCTTCCTCAAAACAGCTGATTTAGATCTGTCAGTGTTCTTAGAACAAATTGATGACTGCATCTCATTACCGTTTAACCAAAACTTCAACAATAGCAAGGAACGAGGTTTGATGTACTCTAGTGGCGTGCACATATGTGTGATTCTGTAACTTCTGCCTTGGTCTGATCTCCGCTTCAATAGCGCGTATTCATATGAGTAATTTTCAACCATTCGCTATCGCTTGGCAGAGAGCGGATGGACAGGTTGGTGGAGAATGCACAGGAGAAGGACGAAGCAAGATACGGTCGCACAGTCGACATGGCCAACGAGATAATCGGAAGACTGACCAAAGAGAAGAAAGAACTGGAGAATGAACTCGAAGATTTGGAAAAAGAATGCGAAGAACTCGAGGACAGAGTGGAGGTAGTTAACTTGGCTCGCTATTGAGCAGAACGTTTTTGCGGACTCTGTAGTTTTCAATATATTCCGTCTCGCTTGCGGCGAAATTAGCTTTAACGCTGGTTATTTTGCGTGCATAGCAACTTCAAAAAAATCAAAGTCCAGCGCCAGAAGAACAGGAATCGATGAAAAAAGAAATAGAGAACCTTAAAGCTGGTGCGAAAGAAAAAGACGCCGGTGAGTTGCCTGCTTCGATGTTTGGTCGAAGTCAGTTGAGGCAGAAAGCATCCGATAGTTAGTCGATGCCCAAGTTATCTTTCACTTTGAGCTGATTATGTTGCTGATAAGCAGTGTGAATCCTCTCGTTAACGGTTAGTTCGCGTTCACATAATTCGTTGTCGTGAACAAAATTCACATGATACGTTGTCGTGAGCAAAGAGCCTCATGCGCCTGTGTTCTTTGAAGAATTTAGTGTTGCTCGTGTACGAAGATGTAACGAAAATCAAAGCGTTTTGACATAGCAAGAAAACCTGCTTGGTTATAAAGCGGGTTACTCAGAATGCTCAATATCTATTTTGTTTCATTACACTGCCGCACAGAGTTCGGCCAATTACAATTTGTAGTGGAGTTGGTTAATGAATTACATGTTTTCATATTTTTCTAATTCAGACTTCATTTTCTTATGTGATTGTAAAATGCTGAAATTTTTAGCCTAATTAATTACAACGACATTTTGCTTTCACCGAGCGTGAACAACTACACAAAACAAAGCCAGTGAATCACTTTCTATGTGACCTGCTGCAGCTTGGACCAGTCAGGGGCGACATGTCCCGGTTGTACTGTGCGTGTGATTCGGATGGTATACAACTCAGGGTTGGATCAATTACAATTTTATGCAATTAGGATAAACATTTTCTTAAATTTATACTTTGTAAATTAATAAAACTTGAGTATTTATAATTGCAATTAACTGACTCATGCACTTGATCCAACTCTGCCATCACATTATTGTCCACACAGGCTTGAACTTTTACAAAAATTGCACAGCTACACTAAATCGAGACGCACGAGTGATTGCGAGGGTTACTGAGGCGCTGTAATTGTTACATAAAAAAGTGTTGCCCCGTTTCGTTCCTGACCTCATCTGTTCGTGTGCATCCGTATGATGGTTGTTTTGTGATTAGTTTCGATGCGACCCAAGTCACGACGGTTGCAAACAGGCCCGCAACAGGCAATTGCTCCCCTGAATGTTCAAAAGCGCGTTTATTTGTTAGGCACAACAACAAATTACAATGATTTTGCCTCGGAAAGTATCAGCTGGTTGCAGGTTTTCTGGCATCTCGTGCTTTTGTAGAAATTTCCGAACTGAAGCAACGCCTTGCGAATGCACAGCGTTCTTCGAAAGCAGCAGAACAGGAAGCAATGATCGAAAACCTGCAGCAAGAAAACGAAGACGGTACAAGTTACTTCTTTTTATGTAATCTCAGGAAACGGCGCTTATTTTCTTTCCTCAAGCTAAGACTCTTCTCACGTTTGTACGCTGCATTCCGCTAAAATTAATAAACTATACTCCAGCATTCTCCGTGCACTTCCATGTTTTCCTTCTCATTAACCGGTCTTCAATGTTTTTTCCGCTCAACAGGCCGTGAAATAATTCAAGAACAGCTGAAAGAAATGGAGGAGATGCGTCTTTCGATGGAGGAACAGGAACAAGCGAAGCGGGACCTGACTCAGGTGCGCTCCGTACCATGTATTCACAAACTGCCATTGATTTTTATTTTTTCTCGTTAATTCTGTATCCGAATCTGCTGATGGACTTGCGCGTTCTTGAGCAATCAAGTCGCTGCGCCTCAGTGACAAGATAGAGACTTGCATAGTCTCTCCCGTTTGTTGTTGGGTAGAAAGACCACCTGCGTGTAGCGCGCTGTGCCCCCCCACCACCATGAGCGTCAGAAGGACTTTTCCAGGGGGCTGACAAAAAGATTTTCCATGGAGGGCCAAGAGTTGTGAAATTTCATTTTACTAAATTGAAACTAAGAGAAACATTTCTCCACTAAACAGAAAAAGGAAAATATCACATTTCCAAATAGAACTGCGAGGCGCATGCCCCCACACTGTTATCTCACGTCAATCACAAAAGTTGCAACTTAATGAGTGACATTCAATGAGTGACATTCTGTAATGTTCCAACAAACAAGCTCCAGTTCACTTTTGATAGGAAATACCTTTCGTAGCAGCTTTGGAAGTCGAGGGCTTGTGCGTGAATTTTTTTTGCAAAAAGTTGTGAAAAGTACAAACACTCGTTTCCAGTTTTGCAGCAATGAGCCGTGAAACTCGGGAAGAGAAGTGAGAGGCCAATTATGCGCCACATTACGTATGAGAATGCTTTGCGTAATTGGTTCACGCCGCCCGGCAAACAAAAATGAAAAACAAAAACACCAGTATGTAGATAGTAGTGCTTCTTATCGAAAATGTAGGATTTTGCACGTTTTCGTAATTGCCACCGTGGAATAGACTCAACCCTTGACATCCAGCAAAGCGAAACGTCGGTGACGCAGTTGCCTCGAGCGTGACTGCGCTGTTGTGATTGCAAGGGCCAGTTAGCTTTTTTCTCGAGTTCACTGTCTGCTGCAGGCGCGTTATGGGTTCAACTCGCTCTTTGGTTCAGAAACAAGCAGCAGAGTAAATTTTGAGGTCCACCACAAATGACGTGGTCTGTACATTAAAAGCGTTGGGTTAACCAAAGTTGTGAGAGTTGATGCTTGCCAGCGTTTCTGTACGTGCTGTTAGAAGGGCATTTATATACTACAGTACAGAAAAAGAAGTAATGAGATGTGTGCAGGATAGTAGAATCATCGCAGGCTGCAAACAACTTGATAGCTGTTTCTGACAGTCATGGTTAGGTTCGAACGTCACATTTGATAAGGAGCGTATTTGTCTCAGTGCGCATTGTGGAGAAAAAAATCCTTGCGAACAAGGAGCGCAACAAGATAAATGATTAAACACGAGAGCGTGGTAGCAGTGTTGCCGAGACATTTCGTTTTGCTTGTCATCGTTTTTTGCTTATTGTTAAATCATGCCGCATAAGCCGGCGAAGTGGCTTCTGCAGAAAGTAAAAATTTTGAGTAAATGTCTGCTTCGGTATACGTAACAATTGCTCTCATTATATATGTACTACTGGGAATATCAGAAACGATCTGCTTGGTTTGTTTGCTAAGAGACGGAAATACTGAAGAGGTGGGCTACAGCATTGCTTGTAGATTTTGCGTTTAGATACAATTTCATAGATCGTTTCATGGGAGCAGCATATCTTTTGTGTCTGCATTCTACTCCATCGAGTCGTTTCATTATTATTATAAGACGACGTTTGGCTTGCGAAGTCGATTTTTCAAGTTCCTTGGCGTCTATTTCAATATTTCGATTAATTATCTTTTCAAATAAGATAATTTATATTACCTGTGCTTGCCGCAATGACCACCTTAACTGGATTAGCCCTCAGAAAGGTGAAAAAATGTAACAAAATTAGAGGATTCTAAATTTTCTGTTTGTTTTGAGCTTATGTTTCAGCACTGATTTAAAGTTCTCTGGGTCTTCTGAGACATAGGGGTTATCCCGTACAGTAGGCTGCAAGTAGTTCTATTTTCACGTGTTAGTGGTTTGAACAGGCATGAGATTGTGGCGATTATTCTTATCGAGCTCAGTTTCTTTCAACTGCCGTGACGTCCGTTTCTTCCAGAGACTGAAAGGCAGCGAGGACAAAGCATCCGAGCTTGAAAAGCGAAATGCCGAGATAAGCAAAGAGCTGCTAACCAGCAAGGAAGATCTGGGCAAGATGTCCGAGAACCTTGACAAAGCGCAATCCAGGATCTCGCGACTCGAAAGCGACATCACGCGAGCGAACTCAGACTGCGAGAAAAGTAAAGCAGAGCGCGCGGCTGTTTTGCGCGACCTCGAAAGTGCCCGAAACCAGCTCGATCAGGTCAAAACTGATTTTGATAGGAAGCACAGCGACGCTGCATCTGTATCTGACAAATTGTCTGCCCTCGAAACGGAACTCTCGAACGCTCACGAACAATTAGCGGCGTCGACCGCTGCCGCTGATCAAGCCAGGAATGATCTGAAAGAAGCGAGAGAGGAAATAAAAGATTTGGAAAAAGACGCAGAGCGAAATAAGGAGATCGTTTTTGTGGAAATGACTGAATTGAAGTCTGAAATTGAACAGGTTTGTTTTTCCTCATATGTGGATGAAAACGTTTTTGTAAATAGATTTAAAACTGGGTAATCGTCCATATGATATGGCATTCCCATAACTTAGCGGCGACATTTCGGTCATTTGTCTCACAATTGCATCAAAACTCGCCGCAACAGCGTTCATTAGCCTGTATTCCAGGCGTTCTGACCGAAATGACTAACTTTTTTCGGTCATTTCAAAAACGTTTCGGTGACCGAAACCGAAAAAAACATGTGCTGATGTGATACAATTCCTGTTGCAGTGCAGTGCTGAACATGTGGCACTGGCTGATTGCACGAATAAGAAAATCGTGGTTAAAGCTGCATTAATATTTGATTTTTGCGTTACGCTAACAAAAGATTTTATGTTTTTGCAAAACGGTTTTGCAACAATTTGTTTACAAAGCAAAATGCCCAGAAATCAAACGCGTTATTTTTAGCTGTCGGTGAAAAATCGCGAATTGACGAACGCTTTGGAAGAAGCGTTGTCTTGCGCTGAACTGAAAAGCGACCAGGTTGAAAAGCTCACCAGGGAAGTGGAAGAAATGAAAAGCGAGAAACTCGCCGAGTTACGGAAGCAGGCTGAGCAGAAAGACCACGATCATCACGAACAGTTGCAGTCGAACAAAAAGGAACACGAGGTTTGTTTCAAGCTTGAAAGCTTGGTCTGCACTGTGTCCACTGCTTTTTTTCGTAAAAATGGCGCTTGTACGTTTCTGACCAAAACTTACCGGTAATACCAGGTTAGATTCAATGCCCTGTTCTTCAGTATCTGACTTACCTCACGCTATTTTTCATCGCTTTAGTCGTTAATGTGCTTTGACTGAACCATGCTAATGAAGATTTTCATTGAACCAAGCACAAGACACACCGAAGTTCTGTCTCCCACATTTTTTAACACCTCGTTGACCCTAGAGTAGACTTAACTTATTCTGATCTATGCCTCGACGCATTTGCAACTCGCCCTGCCGTGTTTTATCCATACTAGAACGTTTCCGGCTGTCGTTTGGTGGTGTGGAAAAACAAGTTTTGTGTGGAAAAACAAGTTTTGTGTGGAAAAACAAGTTTTGTGACTGACCTTTGACGACAATCGATTACAGAAAGAAGTTACTAAACTGAAAGCAAAAATCTCGTCGCAAGACGGCGAACTTGTACACCTCAAGAAAGAACTGGACACGTCCAACACCCTCCAGTCTCAGTTAATCGCGGAAACGGAACGGCTGCAATCAAAGGTGGATCAACTCAAGAGGGAGTCGTTGATCAGCAAGAAGGCTGAAGACAAGCGGTTGTCTATGAATTCGGAAATGGCCGAGGTAGTCATGGTGACTGACATAGATGCGCTGCACCTGGCGGTTAAAATAGCTTGCGACGAAGTTTCACGATACCCGGTATTTTTAAGGCTCCGTTGTATTTTTATCTTATTCGCTATACACTCTTTAATGGAAGTAGTCCTGTCATTGAACCTAACTGTACTTTATGCTCTGAACTCAATCCCGCGAATAACAAAGAGTGGTGTTGCTTTTATAATGGTGTTACTCAACGTTTTCATATCCACGCAAACACAGCTTGAAACATCTCATTCGTGTTTTTAACTCATCGTTCTATCGTCCATTTGCCATTTAAAGTGATGAAGATTGCTCTGCGACCTTTTAATATGCACCGGATTTCGAATTTGCTCGTTGACATTTCTTTCCAAAGTAACTGAATCTCACCAACGCCTTTTTTGTGTGAAGGGTCTGCGCATTCTCACCATTGAAAGAGACGACCTTCTGACGAAAGTCACATCGCTCGATCGAGAGCTCAACAAAGTCAAGAAGGAAAAACAAAAGCTGGAGGAGGTGGGTGACAGCAACGAAGTTATTTTCTGCTTTCGCTGCCATGACTTCGAGTTGCAAGGTCCAGGCTCACAAAGCGGTAGCGATTACGTTTAAATATTTTGTGTTTTAAATTCACCGAGCTTATTTTAACTGCCCAACATAAGTTTTGTAAAACTGAAACGTAAACTGCGCGACACACTGGTTGCAATGAGTGAAAATCACGATGCGCTTCTGCATTCCAGCAAATTGACGAGATCTTAACATTTGCTTTGTTCAAAGGAGAGCTTGCCAACTATGAACGTTGCCGAAGCTTCCGAGCTTGAAAAGCTAAAAGCAACGTTGAAAGAGATGGACAAAGTCCAGGTGTGCTCATCGCTTTTCTTAGTTTTAGGAGGGATTGTTCATCAACTACCTTATTTTTGAAAATTCCCCTTCGATTTCAAACGACTCTGACTGATAAGTTTTTACTTTGTTTCAGAATGAACAGCAAGCAATGCTGGACAAATACGAAGAAGAGAGCTTGTCAGTTAGGAATGATAAGATCGCTTTGGAAGAAAAACTCAATAATCTTAAAAGAGAAATGGAGGAGGTAAGTATGCGTTGCTTAGTAATGTTGTTGTAGCCACTGTCGTTAAACCCTTTTTTTGCCATGTATCAGTTACTGCTTATAAAATGTGCCAATGCACAACTTCATTGCTGTTGTATGCACTCACACTTTCTGGCGAGCAGGGCTGTGGAGTCGGAGTCGAGGAGTCGGAGTCGGAAGGATTTTCAACCTGAGGAGTCGGAGTCGTAGAAAATTTTAACGACTCCGACTCCGGGAAGACCTTTTGCTCACCAATT
>Ga0210059_1002477_pt1 | contig 28952 bp, 18 predicted proteins | sample Ectturendosymbi2_FD_188042 | JGI IMG/M metagenome (GOLD analysis project Ga0210059, IMG submission 188042) | Ecteinascidia turbinata endosymbiont from Florida, USA - Sample 2 (SPAdes) (version 2) | ecosystem: Host-associated > Tunicates > Ascidians > Unclassified | place: Key West, Florida...
GATAATTAATTAATTTGTTTATTTTAGATCATAACGTTTGAACCAGAAACGCTAGAAAGTCGATCAAAGGCTCAAAAGACTCGGACTCGAGTCTAGTTTCCAATGAAAACTTCAGCGAAACACTTTGGCCTAGTGGTTGGGCCCTAGGCCAGGCAACATGAGCCAAAATGACCCTAAAACTACTTCACTTATAACATCAGTCACAAACAATCCGCACCCCTTACCAAAAAAATTTTTTTCGAGTGCAATCTACTAGACTGGCCGATCCGTTTGAGCCATTGAACAGCTCTCTAGCGCAATCGGCGGAGGAGCTAGGGCGTTCGTAAGGCAAGCGAAAACTGCTGTATTTTAGGCCAAAATCGAAGTACGAATATATCGTATGCCGGCTCTCAAAGTGTTAAAAGCTGTAACTCGCCAGCTACTATAGCTACAGAGGAGTTCAAACCATCCACGGATTCAGCAAGTCTTCTAGTTTTGATTAAAAAAACGTTGTTTGATTTGGGTGGGGAGGTTTCTCTTGGTGACGTCACAAAGAAGGCAGGTTTTTTAATCTTTGACCCACTTTAACTGGCCCTGGGCGCTAATGCAATAAGCCATTTTTATGGCTCAATTTTTTTTTTTTGCAAACTAGATGATCATCCGCGTCTATAGAGCCCTTGATTGACCTTCTAGCCTGTCTAGAACAAAAGTTATGGCCCAAAAACCCTGTTGTTCTCAAAATTCCAAAAACTGCAGAAAAAGCATGAGTCTCCCACTGACGGCATTTTTGCCAGAGAAAAACTGCCGCGAGCTGTCGATTGAGAGCTAATTGTGACGCTCGACAAAGACTCACGAAGCCTTGTAGTTTGCACTAAAAAAAACTTTTTGAGGTTTGGGTTTGGGGTTTTCGGTGGGTGTCGTTAGAAAAAGGGTAGGTTTTGCTATTTTTTGGTTATTCTTTTATGACGTCATCACCCGGACAATGAGTCGAAATAGTGGCTCAACGTTTGGTTGGATTCTAGGCTGGAATATGAAGCTTTAGAGGCCTAAATCGACTTCCTGACGTTTCTAGTCCCCAAGTTATGGTCGAAAGACCCCTAATCTTGTAAGGATTCCCTAGGGAATTAGTGGGGATCCCCTTAATTATTTTTTGCTTGTTTTGCCATAACTTTTGAACCAGAAATGCTGGAAAGTTCATCAAACCCTTTAAAGACTCGTATTGTAGCCTAGAATCCAAAAAAACTTTGAGCCACAAAATCTGATGGATTGTTCGACTCCCAGGATATGACGTCATCATCCAAATGTAAACAAAATATGCATAAACATCCTCTCATTATGTAAACATCAACAAAACACCCGAGACCTCAAGCTAAAAATTTTTTTTGCAGTCTAAACTACAAGTCTTCACAAGTCTTTTGAAGGCTTGAACAGCTCTCTAGCTTATTCTAACGACGAGTTACGGACATATACAAAAGGGATGTTATTCAACCCTTGGTTTCCTTTTGTAGGGGTAGAAAGTTTGACCACTTTTTGGTTTGTGTGGGATAATTTTTCATCCAGATATGCTAGAAAGTCAATCAAGGGCTCTAAAGACTCGTAGGATAGCCTAGTTTCTACAAAAAACTTGAACGAAGCAATTGGCCCATTGGATTGGCATCTAGGGCTGCATAAACTAGGCCAATAAAATGAAAATGACACCCCCACTTGTGACGTCCTCCCCCAGAGAACCACAAACCCAAAACAAAAAATTTTTTTTCAATTTCAACTAGCAGACTTGCTGAATCCGCAGATGGTTTTGAACAGCTTTCTTGCTCAATCGGCTGGCGAGTTATAGCGTTGCAAACCTTGCGCCATAATTATGGCGATCGCGGGAATCAAAGGGCTAAAGGCTCTGAAATGTATCAGTTGTCTATCTTAAATGCTTTGAATATTGTGTTCCGTCAAAGTCTATTTAGCTACCTTTACACTACATGTTGTTTATGACTACAAACTGTTTGGCATTTGTATTTAAAAATTATTGGATGATGAAATATTGAAGTTTCTGTAGTTTATAGCTTGTACTTTTCCAGGTTTGTTGATGAGATGAGTATATTGCATTCATTCCAAATTTCTTCCTGTCAAAGTATAGCTTTGACCAATATTTTTATTGTCATTTGAATTCACTTTGTAGCCAAAACATTTAAATAGTTATTTGTCAAACGTACCGTGCATGAACCATGTCTGTGCATTACATCTAGACAAAATTCGATTGGTTTGCCCATTTATTGTTGTGTTAATACAGTAAGGTAGGTTTTTTAAAGGTGTTTTAGGGACCCGAATCAGGTCCCTAGAATAAGAGAAAATTATCATTGGGTCCCCACAGGTCCATACTAGATACCTAACATTTTCCTTAAAGAAAACCTGCAGTATCGTATATTGTTTTTATAATGCAAAGTAAAAATCAACAATTTATAGGATGCACTTGTACACTGACAGTCCTCAGCTATTGTCACCCTTGTAGCTAAGTTTTGAGACACACATTCATACAAAAAGAAAAGCCTTAAAACTATTGTAGATATGACACACATGCAAGAGCAAGATTACATTGAGAAAAACACATTTTACATTGATATCATTCAAAGTGAAAACAGTTCTGGTGCAATTAGTTACCTAAACTAGAATGTAAATCATTTAAGACAGGCCTGCACAACTCAGAAAGCTCGAAGGGCCAAATTGATCAACATAAACTCACCGCGGGCCGCAACAGTCTATTTCGTCATAGTGTGGAAGAAATTCTAAAAGGACAAGTAATTATCCGAAGTCAGGCTTTTGCAACATTTTCTGCAACTGAGTTCTCGCGGGCTGCAAGAAAAGATCTCGCGGGCCGTATGTTGTGCAGGCCTGATTTAAGATCTTATTTTGTTGTCAATTAATAGTTTCAATTCAAATACAGATAGAGTCAATTGTATTAACACTTTTGCCACTGCTCTATGCAATCTATGCAGGTACCGAGTTTGCTAGAAAACTTTGGGGGGGACAAACTTTGTGTCATATGCACATTGTTTGTGTTTCGATGACATTATCATGTCCACTCAATCATAGTATGACCTTTTTGTAAAATTGGCTAAATGGGAGGAAAATTATTGAAATGATATATTTTTGGGACCATAGCCTAAATGTCCCCCTGGCTACATCCATGATGTTACGGCAGTTGCATAGTACTGCTCTAGTACTAGACAATGATTACTGAGTATTTGCCTTTTCTAAGTGTACAAAATTTAGTATTAGCACTTGAAGAGTTCTTTTTCAAAATAGATAAAATAAACACAACACTTCAATTATTCTTTAAAAACAAACAATACCATTAACACTTTGAGAGCCGGTGTACGATATATTCGTACTTCGATTTTGGCCTAAAAAACAGCAGTTTTCGGTTGCCTTACCAACGCCCTAGCTCCTCCGCCGATTGCACTAGAGAGCTGTTCAATGGCTCAAACGGATCGGCCAGTCTAGTAGATTGCACTCGAAAAAAATTTTTTGTTGGGGGTGCGGATTTTTTGTGACTGACGTCATAAGTGAAGTAGTTTTAGGGTCTTTTTGGCTCATGTTGCCTTACCTAGGGCCCAACTACTAGGCCAAAGTGTTTCGCTGAAGTTTTCATTGGAAACTAGGCTCGAGTCCGAGTCTTTTTAGCCTTTGATTGACTTTCTACCATTTCTGCTTCAAACATTATGATCTAAAATAAACAAATTAATTAATTAGTAAAATATTTTTACTAACTTACATCATAATTTTTGAACCCGAAACCCCAGCAGGTCATCCAAAGTATCAAAAGACTCGGATTGTTGCCTAGTTTCCAGTAAAAACTTTAGCGAAATACTACCACCTAACGGTTGGCGCCCAGGGCCAGACAAAATGGGCCAAGGTGGCCTAAAAGTCCTCTACTTATGACATCACTGACAAAAAACCTGCGCCCCCCAAGCAAAAAATTTTGTTTCGAGTACAGACTAGAAGGCTTGCCGCGTCTTTTGACACTTCGACCAGGCCCGTAACCTAAACAGGAGCGGAGATATTCTCGCGCAAAGCCACGTGCGTTTAGGCGTTTTTTTTTGAAAATCCCTAAAAGCAGCCGGACGCCAAAGTGTTAAAAGTGGAATTTGTGAATAGATATCTTTGGAATTCCATTAACTGGCATGGCTGCGAGTTCTCAACAGTAATGTAACCAAGAAATTTGTACAACTATATTATTTTTATCACAAAATATTGGGATGACAAAAGATACTGTGTCTCCCTTGTCCAAAAGTTGGGGATGACATGTCCCCTCTGCAACTCGGCCCCTGAATCTATGGGTTTGGTGAAAGCAAACAAAAAGACTAGGTGATGTGAAGCAGTGCTTCAATTGTGATGATTGCAAACTTGATTGACATTTGTGGTGACTTCAGCTGTGTTTAATGAGTTTGTGATGATTGTGTTTGATGTTGCCAGCTACTTTCCACCTTGGCTCTGGCCATAAGTGCAATAATGTGGTGGATGCCTTTGTGTCTATGGATTTCACAACAACTTAAGGCTACTGTGGTTGACTGGCCAGTAACAAGCAGATTTTTATGGCCTGACCAATCGGTAATGAAGGTGCTAAGTGCATTTTATCTTTTTGTGCTAAGCTTCTTTATTCAAGTACAAGAAGAGGTACTATCAAATTTAACACAAATCTAACATAAAAGAAAATGCATAATGAATATTGCTAACTGGGATTGCCTTTGTTGCTCTAACCCTTTAAGTCCTGCAGAGCCAAAAGTTTGGCTATTTTGTCTGGCAAGTAACTGGCCATAACTTGCCAGCCAATAGAGGTGGAGAGCTGTTCAACTCTGTTAAGATGTGGAAAGTCTTGTAGTGTCGATTAAAAAAATCGGGTAGTTTTGGGTTTGAACTTTTTTGTGGTGTCAAAACAAGTGGGGCAGGTCAAAGGTTTCTTTTTGGATGACGTCGTCGGGGCTATAGAAAAAAATTCAAGGGGCTATTTCTTTGTTTTTCCTTTTTAAAAGACTAGGTGAAAATCTGCATGTTTAGAGCCCTTGATTAGCCTTTTAGCATTTGCGGTTGGTAAGTTATGACCAGAAAAACACAAATTAATTAACTGAGCGAATTTAAACCTCATAAGATGTAGGTTTTATCTTTCACATGGGTATTAGCAACAACTCAGTTCAATGATGTATGTGACAGATGTAAATAATGATTGTTTTGCTGGTTTTGTTCAAAGCTGATGACATGTTGTGCAAACAAGTAACAAAAATGAGATAAAAGGTGAACACACTGTCACATTATACTCATACTTTTTCTTTATTTTTCATCACTTCTTTGGACTGCATGTTGTGAGCTATCAAAAGAAAAATTCAAATGAATAATGCTGGCATGTTCAGCTTGCAGTGCAAGAATGCTAAATGTTAAAGTAATTGGCTCGAAATATCACAGCATACCTGCCACATGAGCATCTACAGCTAGTGGATTTTTTCAAATTGGGGTTAACTGATAAAAATTAGTTGTCTCACTTAACAAGTAGACATTGGAAAGCTGTAACATATTACATTGCAAAAAAACTTGTGTTTTGTTGCTGTTGTGGATACTAAATTGTCTTCATGCTGGTTTTGTTGTATTGCTGCTATGCTGGACTCGATTAAGCAATTCTGTAATAATCTGGAACAGTGAATTCCGAATTGGCCATCCTCAGTTATATGTTAACACTGTTAGTTTCTGTGCCATGCATTAATTTATAGTGTATAATAATGAACTACTCATGCTGCATGGATTTCACAACAAGCAAAAGCAGACATGTATCACCATTGTTAATGCACCTTGTTTTACAAGCAACTTATTGTAAAATGGATTTGTTAATCATATTTATGTGCAAAACAGAATTATATGCTTGAACATGTGAAGGCATTCATGAATACAGTACTAGTAAACTTGGTTTGGTTCCGGATCAAAAATATTTCATAACACTGACACCCAACACTCATCAAATACATTCTTGTCTAGATATGTTTTTATACAACAAATATACACTGCGCCAGCTTTAGCATAAGAAATCTTGTTTTGTCCATTTAACCCAGATGTAATGGTAGAAATTTGATTATTTTGCATGAAACCCATGTAGGCTGTTTTTTAGAAAAGACCAGGTTTTAAGCACCCTTGCCTGCTAGCATTAACCTTCATTATTCATGATAATAATTTATGCCCTTGATCATGAACTCAGAACAATGTGTAAAACTAGATTAGTTTGCTGCGTTTTCAAGTCATTTGCTTGAGATTGTTATATGCAAAACACCAGCATAACTAATATTCATTATAAATGTTATGTTGAGTGTAAGCAGTGTCATAGTAGTACATCTTGCCAATAAATTAATGATATATGTTCAACTTCGAACTGTGATTGTATTGGGTTCATCGTGATTTATCTATTCTTTTAGAAAGCAACAAGAAATCTTGCAGAACAACCTGGTCCACAGAAGTCCAAAGCTGAGCTAAGAGCTGAACGAAGGGCTAAGCAGGTAAAACAGGCAAACAAAGTATTGACTTATATTATTCAGGTTATGAAATATTGATAGGTTTATTACATTAATGCAATGATTAACACATTCAGTTTTTTTCAGCACTGGAATAGGTGTGTTTTCCTAATGCTTTTCACCATGCTTAGTTTGGAAAGATCTGTTGACAATGGATTTGTGATACTAATGATGAATTTGACTGTACTTACTTAAGATTTTTGAGTTTTAGTCTGCGTTGTTGCACATGTTCAAAGAATGAATTACTGTTTGTTGCATCTTCAGGAAGCAGACAGAGCTGCCAAAGCAGCATTGAAGGCTGATCAAGGTACTGCAAGCATGAAGCAGAAAGGCCCACAGATTTCTGCTAGTATTCAGGTGCGAGTTGATAGTGAGGACTTCTTGACATTCAACAATATGTTTCAACATTTTTTAAATGTTGGGCTAATCTTCTGCATGATTAAAAAGTGACAAATATGTGAATGTGGCTGTGTCCAGATCAGATATTGTTTCATTATCAATGATCTTGTCCAAGGCTATGCCCAATGTTCACTGACAAACCTAGGTTCGTTTGAAGATTTTCACCTGAACAGTTGCCATTGCAAAATTAGCAGTTTGGCTTTAAATCATATTGCAGAAAATCATAACTTTTAGAAAATTATTTGCATTGTGAATATATGCATTCATGAGCAGGGTAAACACTAATCATTTATTTGTTCTTGCTGCTGGATGTTTTGTCTTCTCAAGGATTTGTTCACGTTGTATGCAATAGACTGTCCACGTGTCAAAATTTGCGTAGTTCATGGCAATTGCGTTTTTGGCCGCTGCCTTATGAAGATAGTACCATTTTTGTAATCATGTGCTTCGTGCTTGCATTGTGTTGTTTTTCGCCATGTCATATATATGCATGTTTTTATTTTGGTGACGGAACTTTGCGGCACGCGGCACGGCATATGCTTCTTTCCGGGTGGTTGAGGTGAACACTCGTGGCCAACGAGCACTACAGCGGTTCACTCATGGGCCGTGGATCGACCACGCAACCTTGCAGTTAGAGGCGGACACTCTGCCACTGAGCTGTCGCCGCCCGTCATAAATTTTTGTGCAATATATTTGAAGGGTCTTGGTCTTTGACAGGTCTACAAGCAATCTCAGTGCGTGCTTTCATTTTTCATCTCACAGGCAGATGATCCGAAAGTGCAGAAGAAAGCAGCGAAAAAGCTCGAAAAACAGCAAGTTCCGCAACGCACTGAGGGACAGAAGAAAGTCAACCTTTTTTCTCATCTGCACCAATTTGAGCGCAGCCAATCAATTACGAGCAAAATGAGGTTCATGCAAGTTCAATTATATGCTTCTCTGTCCATTTAGTTTTGAATAATTATTTTTTACTTTCAGTTTCGGCACTAGTGGCATCCATCCAGCCATCATTCAGCTCGGATTGCAATATGCCGAAGGAATTGTCACAGGATCCAATGCACGTTGTGCTGCGTTAGTAGCGGCTGTTTGTCGGTTAATTGCTGATTACGTCACGCCCCCACAGAAAGACCTTTCGAGGCATTTGGAGTCTAAACTGAAACCTGCTATCAGGTGATGTCGTGGCAGACCATTTTTTCTTTTCTATCTTTAGTTTTTTTGATAATGTAATCGGGCTTATCACTTATGATTAAAATTGTAGTTGATGGCTGTGATTTGCAAATTTTCCTCGTTTTGATTTTTGTAGTTTTGCCTGGCTCAACTTTATCTTTAGAATGTATTGTTAGGTATTTCATGATAGATGAAGTTCTATCCGTAGCCTGTTTGTGTGTCTACTGAAAGTTTTTTTGTCTGTTACTGCTCGACCAGCTTTTCACAAAGAGTTTATTGTCCACGGATGGATAAAGTATTGAAAGTAAAACGATGGCTTTTTCCTTTTAATTTTGTTGCAGAATAGTGTTTAAAGCAGTAAACTATTAGCTTTAATGAACTGCATAACAAAATAATATTGAAAAGCCACGCAATACGCCAACAAAGCGAACGCGCAAACTAATGATTAATTACAACAAAGTATATTGATGTTTGCTTTTTTGCGGCGCATGTAGGAAATTGTGCTGGCATGTTTTGCATAAAACCCCTGTCATGTCGTATTTTATTTGCTCAAACATCGGACAGCGCAAACCAATGCAGTGTGAAGCATTGACCGCGTTTGCTGTCCCTTGTTTCGAAGTGTTGTAGGAACAGAGTCACCGCATGAACAGCTCCACAACTTCCACTATATACATACGTGGCGTACTTGGAGCACTTTTACATTTCAACTTGACTGACAAAACATAGATAAGAGTTTAAGGTTGTAGCGCATACTCACTTCAATCAAGTTATTTCAACTACAAAGGTTCAACAAGTATTGTGGACGCACTTTTGATGAGGCACCGATTTGGATGAAAAGGTCATATTAGTTATTTTTCGGAACAATGGTTTGCTTGTTTTTTTTTCAGTTTTCTGAATCAGTGCAGGCCCTTGTCAGTTTCGATGGGAAGTGCGATCAAATACATAAAACTTCAACTCACTCATATTCCTCCCGGAACGCCTGATCACGAGGTAACGTTGACTTGTTCGGAATGAACGCGCAATAGATCGATAAAAAGGATCTAATTGCCTAAAAACCAGAGTTGGCGTCTTCCGTTGGAACGATTCAAAGAATGTGTTGTTCAATTTGAGTCATTTCTGTGGCTGATCATAGCCTCAGGTACAAACCTAAAGCAAAGAAACCGTGGATTTTTTTTGCAGCTTTTTACGGTATTGAGTTATATTTCACGAAGTTATATTGAGACTCAAACGCGAGCGTCTTTTTGCAAAACTGCAATCTGAAATAAAACAATGAATTGCAAGAAACAACGAATCAGTAAACAACTAGCTAGAGCAAAAGATTGGCTCCGACTGTTGAAAGACTGTTGACACCAGCCACGTGCCTACCTACTACTGCATACGATTTCACGAAGGTGCGTCCGATAAAGTTTACTCATCATTTGAAAGTTCTAAGCATGAAATAAAAAGTTACAACAGAGCTAAAAACAGCACACACGGCAGTCTGATACATCGATGCTAACATCGTTCCTTTACCAGATATGGGAATCGCACACGGTCCAATCCTCCGCATCGCTGTCTGGGCGTGTATATCAGATCATATTTCCATGCTTCTTACTTCAGCGAACGTTTGCAAATATTACGCTGGTTCTCTTAATTTTAGTAATTTGAAAAGAGCGTTTTAACACATCAATATTATTTTCAAATCAGGCTGTAAAGTTAGGAAGCTTTTTATTTTTGTGCTGAAGACGTCTCGTTGCCCTGCGCTATATTTAAACCCAAGTAAGCGATACACCTGCCAGCGCACTCGTATCGCTTGAGTGTGAGTTGAAAGTCTGTGCTTGAAAAATATTGTTCAGGATATTTTTAGTATTAAACACGACTTTTTGTGATGATTGTCGCTTCAGGATGAGCAAAAAGCGAGTGGAAAAGCATCAGAATATTCCCATCATTGCAGCAACAACAGCTCTGCTACCGCAGTGGTGTAACTGCACATTGCCATGCAATATTTGCCGTCAAGTTTTCGCTTGTGTGTTGAATGCGTTTCTTTTTCAGGCTAAAGAACAATTAATATCAAGTTTAAAAGAATTTGTCCGCGTCAACATCGTCTTAGCCGGCGAGGCCATTTCAGAGTCGGCTTGCACGAAAATAAACGACGGGGATGTGGTGATGGTCTATGGAAGGTAAGTTTTTCTTTTCGACCATGCTTCGTTAGGCTGAAATTCGGATCGAGTCCTGGGCATGACGCAAAACTGCAACCGGAGGTGATGCAGTTCGGGAGTTCTGCAGTTCTCAATAACCTGGAATAACCTTCAGCGATCATTATTCCCAGGTCCACTCTAGGCCAGCAGAGCGATGATGTAGATTAGTTTCTTTCAAGGCAATCAGTCTAGGTATATGGGGACTGATGGGTAGGCGGAAAATATTTCTCCATTGCAGCTGAACTCGGCCTTAATATATTGGCCATGTTTTCTTTTGGACACTATGGGGGAATGCGAAATGCGGTCTACTGCTTTCTGTGCAACTCAGTGACTCTTACCCGGGTTCGCTTTGGAGCTTCCTCAAAATGGTCACCCTCCCTGATACAGGTTCTGCCACTCTGACAAATCCTGTTGCAGTTTTTGATCCCATGTCGACTGCAGGAATAGACCAGTTGGATTGTGGTGCAGAAGTCGAACCGATGATGCGTTCCGGACTTGTAATGTTTCTATGTGTTAGGGGTGAAATTTGGTATTAATATTCTGTCGCAAGTTAATATGGAGCGTCCGGCTTAGTTTTTGCGTTTTGAATCTTTGGGATTTCGCCATATTTGCCGCGCGATTTGCGATGCGCTACTTTTTGTTTGTTCCCTCGGACGCAATGTGACGAGCAAGCAACCGTGCGATTCTCATAGGAAATAATTCAATCGTCTTCCCCAGTTTGGTTAGCTGCAAAGGTTGTCTGATGGCAATAGTTCCATTTTCTGTTCCATATTCTTTTAAGACTTCATCAAGTCGCGTCGCATTCCACCTATAGAGTTGTATTTCAACACGCTTCTTTGCCACCACGTTGCTACGTAAGCTTCGTTTGAAAATCGCGATTGTTCAACGTTGCACGAACGAATCCCCTGTGCAATTGCTTCTCATGCCCGGCAAGTTGTTATCCTCCCATCTCTCACTGTTGTCCTCAGCTCATCGCTCATCAACCGCGTTCTCTGCGATGCGCACAAAGCTGGCCGCAATTTTCGGGTGATTGTTGTGGACGCTCGGCCCAAATTGTCAGGCCGTGGCGCACTCAAGGTTCTGTGCCGGGGCGGAATACGGTGTTCGTACGTTCTGGTGTCAGCGGTGTCCTACATAATGCCGGAGGTGAGCAAGTGCTATTCAAAACATGCGTGCGGTGTTGTGCTATGCGGAAGAAAAATTACTTAAGTTTCTTTAGCTTAGGCTGGCTAAAATGCAAGTGGCTCTTGGTTTGTATAAAAGCTGTAAAAGCTTCACCGATTCCCCAAATCGGGGTTGTGCCGGGTTCGAAGAATAACAACACTACTGCGGTTAACTTGGAAAAATAGCTGGGTATAGGTTTGAATTCGCTAACGCTTGATCCACTGCAAGGTATCCACCTAGCATGGGTACACTTCCCACCGTTTGTTAAAATTCAAGCCCTCGTGATAACTTCAGCAACCTGCTCTTAAAGTGTTTGTACACACCAACCTTCTACTATAGTCTTCCTTGCTCTTAAATTGTTTTGTAGCACATAATTTACGTGCGTCTCCTCAAAATTTTGAGATCCAGGAAATTTCCCGTTACGTTTTAGTAAAAACTGAGTCCTCAGCAACCACCCAAGATGTAAGTGCTTGCTCGGTCGATAGGTATTCTAAGAAGTAAAGAGCACAATCATACTTCACCCGCCATGAATTTTTTTCCAAAATCTTCTAAGACATTTCTCGGATGCAAATGGTTTGTCGAATGCTGCATTGCCCTGTGCGTGTGTTTCAAATGATTTTCCATCTGATTGATTTAACAAAACAGCCATGGCCCGTCAAAGAGCTTTGAATCTCGTTTTCAAATAACGACAGTGTCCCTTCAGGTCTGAGTTTCAAGGTTGTTTGTCACTGAGTCCGGCTTCCGCTTCAACGTGCCCGTTGTTTGAAAGGCTCACGGAGGTTTGTATTTGTCAAGGGCAGAGCTGGTCTTTGCAGGTGACAAAGGTTCTCCTCGGAGCGCACGGTCTCCTTTCCAACGGCTACGTGCTGAGCTCCGTGGGCACCTCGATGGTTGCCATGACGGCGAAAGCTCGCGGCGTGCCGGTGATTGTGTGTTGCGAAGCGTACAAGTTCTGCGAGCGAGTCCAGACTGATTCATTCGTCAACAACGAAATAGGTAAGACAAATTAAACACTGGTGAACTTACTCTTAAAATTGGCTGTGATGCACTGGTGGTGACTTCCCCCCCCAATCTCACTTTGTAGCAGTTTGTTGGTTGGCGTGTGCGAGTAACAGTTCGCTTAAAACCTGGCGCTTTTTTCGCGCTAAATGAAATTTGTTGGAAACCTCCAAGAGTTCTGGAAATCTAAGCTGCAAACGAAAATTAATCTCCGTGTTGCAATTTCCTCAAAATTTATGGAGAAGCGAGTCACGTCAGAAAAAAATATTTCCAGTCCAAACTTGTCTAGAGTAACGCAGAGGAGATCTTGAGCTTGCTGCGTTAAATTATTCGTTCGGAAACGCTGTTGTGTTGTTCCTTGCGTGACTGCAGGAGACCCACGCGATTTGCTCAACCAGAACTCTTCTTACACCTCGAAGCCGTCTTTGATGAAAGAAAATGAATGGAAGGAATTTGACTGCTTAAAAGTAAGGAGCCGTATATTGGCGAGAAGTAACTCTTGTTCACTACAGATTTCCAGTTAGAGGTGCTAGCAGGCCTGGCTTACGCTTAAACTTTCGGATCGACGTATACTCAGGCTGCGACAAGTGTTACCACTTTGCAAAGCATGATCTACACATACTCCGATTCTAACCTGGACCCCAGGGTTTTAGTTTGAGATCACACTAAACCATTTTTGTGATGCCTTGCTGCAAACCCTGTCTCGTGCGCCTGTAATCCCATACTTCGTGCGGGGCTCCTTAAAAGAGAAAATGAACTGTCAGGCACAAACGCTCTGCACTATTTACCATTCAAAGCCTGGAGCGGTCGTCCGAACGGTTTCCAGTATTCTGAGGCATTTTCATTTGATATTTGTGCAAATGACAGTAAACACTGCGCCATTATATTTTAAAACCAATCATTGTCAACTGTATTGACACAATGAAAATTTGATTTCGATTCAAGTATTCGGCTGTTTCTATTCAGTCAAAACAACGGATCCGAACTTCTGCGTTGCAGGTTCTCAATCTGACGTATGACGTCACACCCCCCGATTACATCGCGATGGTCGTCACAGAACTGGGAAAAATACCCTGCACTTCTGTGCCTGTTGTGCTGCGCGTGCGCAGCGTGGACACGTGACACGTTGCTGCTCGGCCAACCTCCTGGTCTTCGAAAGCGACCTGGTGTCTCCAGATTTGCTCGGGGTTTCTGCATCGCGCAGAACAAGCTCGGATCGTGGCGTCTGCTTGTCGTTGTCTTGGGTGCGGCTTCTGATAACTCGTGTGAATTGCGGATGGTGATGCATCCGGGACATGCAGAAGTTTGCTGCGTTTCAAACTCATTATGGGGCGGAGCTTCAGGTTTTGGTGCCGCCAGCGTTGTCATCACCATATCACTGTTGCGCTCAGCGTCGGGAAAACGTACTTTGAGACGACGTGGTTTTCGCAACTACGGAAAATGGTATTGCTGATGTGTTAAGTGAAGTTTGTAACACGGAATACCGTGCAAGTTCAAATATAGGCTTAAGTTTCTCCCCGTACCAATATCGCGTCGGAATCTGAAGTTAACAGCAGCGAAACGAGTCAGTGCTGTGACGCGTTCAGTTAAATGCAAATTTCTGCCGCCCTGTTATTATTTTTTAACAACAGCGGTTTTCGATTTACTGCCGGTACTTTGCAGATGCAGATGTTGTTGCTGCGCGTGACAGTTCATTTTCTGCTCTTCCTTGCAGTCGCGGAAATGTTCCATGGTGAAAAATTTCTATGTGCTGAAATAAACTTGTTGGGAGTGCGTGATTTGGAGTTGTATGCACGCCTTATTTGCGTGTCCTGCGAAATAATTTCTTCGAATGAAACAGCAAAACGTTTGCTGCCAGTTTTTTTCAGTTCTTGCGGCATGTGGAAGACAATATAATTTATCTCAGGTCAAAAGAAACTTCTAAGGTGGTGGCTGTGAACTTTCGCGCAAGAGCAATGTCAGAATTTCAGTTAAAGCCTAGATCTGGAATACTACCTGCGATGTGCGTCTTTTGAATCCTCCCGTGTCTGACAGAAACGCGACAACTTCTGGCGATCTGCCTTAAGTTGGATCGTGAAGGGTCAATGTCCATCGCTGCGCGCCGTTGACTGAAGGCGCCTGGTACAGAAACTGTTTTTCACACCACAGGCTTTGCTGGTATACTCACTGTCTACCAGGCTCGCAATTAGGGAGGGAATCCAGGAAATTTCATCCTCACCGAAATTTTTAAAAACATGTTTGGTTTTAGGAGCAACAAGTCACAATCATTTTCACTCCTCCGAAAATAGCTAGAACAAGTTACAATCACTTTGCCCCCCGAAAATATCGTGCAGCTGGTTGCGGCCCCTGCTGTCTACATCGGGCCGGGCGTCGACAACCCGGGTTTCCGAACGGCATGTGGTTATTTCTTGCGTTTGCCGCGACCCCGATTATTTTGGAAAACGACGCATGCGTGTTTAATTTTAATCTTAATTCGTTAGTTTTATATGTGTAATTAGAAAGGTCAACCTTGGGTAAGTTTTGATGAAAACAGGTTTGATGCCACGTGTACGCAGTCGTTCGCTTTTTACTGTTGTAAGGACTGATTCGTCACACCAGTGTGCTTTAAGCCACATGTTTCAAGAAATTTCTATGATAAACGTACAAGCTTCGCTGAAAAATATCTAAAAATATTTACAAATGCTACGCATTTACTTTTTTACGAGTAGCATAAAGACGTAGGTGTACGGGAAGGCTTTTTTACTAGAAGGCGAAAATCGTTTGATTTGAAGTTGTAACTGCGAATTCCTGATAACAGCTTACGTTAAGGGTTTTGTTTAGTTTTGTTATTTCAAAGTGAAATGTCACTATTCTAGTACCAATACACTTAAAGCAACCATAAACTTACATGTCTGTTTTGTTTCAGAGTGCAGGCATTAACATGAGCAGGCATGATCGTTGTAGTTACGGATTTGCACTTCAAAATCAACATTTTCTATGACAAGGGCTCATAAGCATGTCTGTTCTTATATTTGTGATTTAGGAATTTTGAGAGTGAAAATTTTTATGCTTTCATGTGCATGCAATGATTTGCAAAGACAAGAAATTGAGCAAAATTCAGTTATTGATTTTTAAATCTTTGGCTACAACTAGTGAATTGTTCATTTTGGCTGAAAGCAATCTTCTAGAACTGGCTAAATGATACAGTGGGCTGGGCACGTGCCATTAAAACTGGTAGGCTACTGTAGTTTAATTCCCAGTCAGGTCATGGGAGGCTTCTTAACGTTTAGGTTCTAATTACTGTGCATAAGCGGTTATGCAGTGACAGGCCCTGACATGAAGGCAGCAACAAGAGCGATCCCAAGGGAGGAATGCGGGAGGGTCATCGAGAACTTTGCCCGCCGGATCCAAATGTGCCTGCAGCGCCGGGGAGTTCATTTGGAGCACATTTTTTGAGCGCCGGTGAAACAAAGAGTTTTTGTAGTACAGACTTGAAACTTTGGAGATCTCTGCTACACAGGCTTGACCAAATGTAGCTGAAACTTTGTGTCAATGTAAATAAAATTTTGAAGTTATTCGATTTTTGGTGATGACCTTTTTTGTTTCACCGTGTTACCACTGTTGTCCGCATTAAAACTACCCGTAGCTCTGTCGACAATGTCTCAACTCGAACAAAATCACTTTTTATACATTTAATATGTTGTCTGGTTTGCATGCTGTGAAAATATTATTTCATCTAGCAACTCGGATAGAGTTTCATTTTAGGGTTTATATCTTCTCTGCCGCCCCCAGATCCGTGCGGATCCCACGTATACGCAACACTTTGATCTAAACCTGGTTTGTGATAGAGCTTATCCACCAGTCAGGGAGCAACGACTTGATTAACTTCGTTTTTTTCGGTGCCCTGGAGTTTTTGCAATGATTTCTTTTTTGTGGTGTAAATTCCCAATCATCGCCAAATAAACTCAACAGCCCAGCAATTTTGCGTTACGTTGCAGGGAAACAAATTCTCAGACTGCAATAGTTTGACCTCACACGTTCTTACGCGAAAGTTCATTTAATTCTCACTCACAACTAATCGTATAGTATGTTGTTAGTCCATAAAAAATTGGCTTTAACCGTTTACTAATTCACAGAATAAAACTTTGCAAAGTTAAAAGTTGACTAATCTTGTAAGCCATGCGTTTGACCGTGGTGAAAAAGTGTATCTCAGATCGACCGAGAAGCACACTGTGCAGGGGCGTAACGAGGGGGGTAAGGGGGCACAATGCTCTGGGCGCCGAAAAGTCCCTACAATGTCGCAAGTACTTTCTTCAATACAGTACATTTGCTCCCGAAAGACCTCAGGTTCGAACATGCGGACGCCAAACTTGTTTCTTGCCCTGGGCGCCATCTAACCTCGGTACGCCCCTGCGTGAGACCAGCGGCTGTAATAAATCAGAATTTTTTTCATATTTACAAAACGCTTAATTCAGGAGCACTTGAATACTTTACAAACTTTAAAGAAGAGATAATTATGCCGACTTTGCGCAAAACGCTTACTGCACCTGAGGTAATAATCACCTTCAGATGCTTCACAGCAACTATCAACTTCTTTCTAACACAACGACAAACACGCTTTCAAAAATCCAATGCAACAAAGTACCGGCGTCGCGCTACTCTAGTGATATCCAAGATTTTTTTCCGAGGTAAACAGCAAACATGTCCCATGCGTGAAAGATTAATTGCGTCGGCGATCAACGTGGATACTGCATCGCACTTCAAAACACGCGCGGGAACATCAAAATTAAGTGATCGAAGTCTGTTTGAGTTGCTAGTAAGTGACATTTGACGTCTGCGTTGTGGAACTTGCGGCTTGCATCAGAATTTTTGTTACGCAAATTTTGTTGTATTTGCGTATTAGAGTAGAAAGAACACGAATACTTAGTTGTATTTTTCAACATAAAATAAAATTTGAAGTTTTTTGTGACCCGCCGGTGATATTCCACAATTTATGTGACCCATAATAACAACTAAATTCCAAAACACAGTTCAAAATTGTAGTCGGTAGAATCTCCTCCATCACTCATTCGAGAGCAAAATAACGCTGCCTCGTTGATGTTGCACTCGAATACTAACTTATGTTGTCACCTTTTTGATAAAATGCTCAAAAAAGCTTTCCATCTAGATTGCAGGCAAAACAGGTATGTCTTCTTTCAAAGTTTTGTGCCATTGTACCACCACTGACGCTTCGTGTTGCAGGGTGGCGAAGTTTGGATGGTTTCGAAGAAACGATTAACGTAGAACGCAAGCGGTTTTGCGAGGAAAACGAAGTACCGTAGTAGGTGATGTTATCCTGACTCGAGCTGCAAAAACGTTGCTGCCCACCAACTATATCAAATTACCCGGTAAACGTACTAATGATACCTGAAAATGGATCTAACAAATGGAAAGGGAATGAAAGCAATTGATGTAGATAAAACAACAGGGGCGTTCAACGCTCGTCGAGACAGTAAAACAACGTAAGAAATCTTCACGATCTAAAATACTTTTGAGCAGGCAGTGTGGAATCGGGGAAAAGGTACCGTGGGATCTTCAACGATGTCTCCTGTTGGTTGGTTTTTCTTCCAGGATTGCACACTGCCACTAGGCGCTAATAGGTAACAACCAGCCGTCTAAGAGCAAAGCATACCAAGACTTCCCAAACACACTATCGATGGGGAGTAAATCAGAACCAAAGATGCCTGTACTTCGATGCACCGAAGCAAACAGTTGACCACTTTGTTCTGACCTGTCCCTTCACCCACACAGGGGGTGGCCATCACACGATGCGACAGTTTGGTGAAGATTTTAGGAAATGATTCACAGACACCAACGTACATGTCTACGGGTTCCATACAATACTAGTACTACTACACTGAGTAGGAACAGCGGAAAGCTATAAAAACAAGGGAAACTTTGCATTCGCAATAAAATCAACAACGCGTGAGTAACCGCTCTATTTGACTTTTCTGCTGGTGATAAAACACTTCAGTCAGTTTACTGCACTGTGCGTCGTTGCCGTACTTAACGCCCAACTGCGAGAAAGCATGACTTCTAATGCCTTGAGAGGTAATTTCAAGAAGTAAATCTGTCATGAGTGCGAAATCCCTCCAGACACACATACAAGAAAACAACGCGGTGGAGAAGTGTTCAAGCCACGACGGTGCTGTGAGATACATGACCAACGTTTTCTGATGACATGTGATAAGCACGAAGATTAATAATCAGCAGGGCTCATGTACACTACTAGCGAGCACTACTCCATCGGACACGAAGGCCATCTCGTGGCCTTGAAGCAATCTAACCGGTGCCGCAGCACATTAAGGCACATTTTTCAGGCACGCTTGCTGCTTTGAGACATAAGAGTATATCCGTCGCGGCTGTTGGCAAAGCCCCGCCTGTAACCGTTTCTAAGAATGCATTTGTAAACCAGACCTGTGGCATAGCGTAATCCACCGCAGTAGCAAAATCCCACAACGGCGATTGCAAACATTAGAAACAACATGTATTTAAATGACTCTTTTTCTTCATCAACATAAACCACTTCGGCGTGACTTTTCAGGTCAAGATCTTCTTCTTCAACGCCATCCTTATATTCAAAACGAGTTCCGTCATCCTGGATTTCTCCATCGTCCTCGTAAATCTTATCTTCCTCAAGCTTTTCTGCAAAACCAGTTCATATTTTGGTTATTTTGTAGAAACGGCTGGTTTTCACAGCTTTCTTTTTGGCACAAATACGAGCAAGACAAATTGAACAGGATAATATAACCCCTGGTTAAAAACCGCTACACTCGTCATCGCACCGGCCCCAGGATAACCTCACGCTTTGACCCACTTCGTAAGCAGCATCGTACACATAAATGCCGCGTTGTGCTGCACTTGGATCACAAAAATTAGACTATCTAGCCCATTCCTGTCATATAGCAATGTTGGCCCCTATCATTACTCAGCTTAGCGTTTTTACGTAGACTACATCTCACACGACGTACAGTTTGAACTATTAAAAATCCATGCTCAAAACAGACTTTTATAAACACAATTTATCCACTTTATAACGATCCTTTCACTTTTCATTTCTGGAGAGGATAGTTCGGTCAAATGAAGTCCAAGTGTTTCTTAGCCTGAAACCTTCACAGTACGATTCAAATAATTTTCTAGCAAACTTTGATTCAGCTACTGTACATTAAATAGTTTCTATTTCTCACTTTGCCTTAGCGCCAACAGTGCAGGTTTCAGGCTGAGAAATACGTGGACTTCTCTGTTTATGCGCAATGTGCTGTTTGTGAGCAATACTGTATTGATTTTGTCTTGTTCTGCTGTAAAAGACGCGAATGTGTTGACTTCAGTAAACCCAGCACTTTCAAAAATTTCTCTTACTTTTAAAGTGGTTCTGTCCTGATTTGGTAAACTCATGGTTGAAGAACTTTTCTCATCTATTCGCGTGCAGCCGACACCGCTCTATCGCAGTAGTAGTGCATAAAAGGTTACGCGAGGTGTAAACTCATTCGATGCAAGTAACTTCACAGGTGAAACAAGCAAGGAATATATCGCAAATTTTTAATAGGAAATCGATTTCACGTAACACTGCGCATCGTCAGTCCTTACATCTTATTCAAATGGATTAAGATGTAAGGACTGACGATGCGTAGTGTTACATGAAATAGATTTCCTATTAAAAATTTCCGATATATTCCTTACTTGTTTCACCTGTGTCGTGAAGTTACTTGAATACAGATATGTGCAAGTTTGAATCGCAAAAAGATGAAAGCAGAGCCCAGTCGGCTGATTCCTCGAAAGCATACAGAAAACCTAGAGCTTTTAACTCTCATCCGATGCAATCACATACGAGTATTTACGATATTGGACTGGTATGGCATGAGATTAAGAACTTGAGTGCGGTCTAAAACCAATCTGAACTAGGTGCGTAGCCAGGGTGAGGGCAATGGGGACAATTGCCCCCTCCCCAATTCCGAAAGTAACACTAACAATTTTCAGGTTAATCAAGCTTTTGATGTGTAAGTCAAAGAAATGCGTCTGTAACGTTCGCAGAATCGCTGCGTAGTTTGCGTGTTGTCCTCAAGCGACGTTCCCCTTGATTGATTATTACCGAGCCTCGAGTAATTGCCGGGCCGCGTTTTGCCTTTTGCCTCGCTACGCATTCCTTGGCCAAGGAGTTGTGTTGTTCTTGAGTAGTAGGAAAAGCCGAGTCACTCTCTATTCTTAGCATTACAAGGACTGCGAAGGTTGGTCCGTCAGAAAAAGAAAAAAGGTCTTGACGTTTCTGCAGCACAAGGCTGCTACAGCGTAAGGCTGTTTCGAGAGACATAAGGTCTTTGATTCTTGCAGCACAAAGCTGCCATAGCATAAGGGCTATTCACCATGTAGGACATAAGGCTGGTCTTAATAATTTTCGTTTTATCACGTTTTATGAGCAACATTTTGTGGGCTTGTGATAATAAAGTTGGAACGTGCACTATCCAAATTTTATGATTCTCTTGATGTGGGCTTGAATGTGAGTGTCAGGAAGCTACAACAAAAATGAAACAAATTTGATTTCAAAAGTAAATGACGTTTGTTGAAGAATCAACGAACATTCATTATTCTATCGAATTTTGTAAAAGATGTAGTTCCGAGGTGCCATGCACTGAAGATTACCAAGGAGAAAAAGTAGAAGCAAGGTTTGCCAACTTGCTACGTAGGAAAAGTATAAGTGATCAAAGGTATGAACGATTCGTCCAGCAATAAACGGATGAAGAAAGTTTTGCCAGCGATAGCGTAACGTTAAAACGATTTTCGGCATCATCCACAGCTAGAAAGCACGAAATGATCGCGTTGCAGTTGAAACAAACGGAATACGTCTGGAGCTGAAACGACGAAAGCTCGAAATCGAACAAGAACGGACCGTGGCTCAAATAAAGCTGCTGAAGCTGAAAGAGGCTGTGTCGGCGTCGGCTTGTACAAAATCGAAGCGTCAGGAACATTTACAGCGGCGTGAGCGGCGTGAAATTGCGGCCAACAATAGTGACAATGAGCCCTGTTGCAGTAACAACGTCAGTAAGGACTTTCTATCTTTGCCCGCAAGCAGCGCTGCTGGCACTAACGAGACGACTACTATGTATATATTTCCGCGTTCACCAGCTATCACCAATAATCCGCAACCAGTTACTTAAAAGGTTGATGTTGTTGACATGAAACCGAATTTGAACATGGGACCAAGAGACTCCATCCCGAAGCAACGTGTGTTTATGAATCAAAACGAAGCTCTGCCCTTCCCCCAGCTCCAAATGTAAGTGCGCAAAGTCTTCCAGTGGGGCCGGTGCCACTCAAGTGACGTTGGCACGAGCATGGTACAAAGTCAATAGCTTTTGAAACGATTAAGGGTCTACGTACTACGATATGCGAAGGCATTACCCTACCGAAGCGGAAACTACCTGCTTTCGACGATTCTTTTGCGAAGGGACCTCTGAAAGCTGATAAAGAAAGCATGGACAAGCTAGCAAGCGATATGGTTAAGCGCCACATCACCCTTGTCCAATGGGGTTACGAATCCGAACTGAATGAAATGAATTCGTCACCAACTTTGCTGGACGTGTTTAAACGATTGCCTGTGAATTTACAGAGGAAGTTCTGCGAGGTGGTTGCTATTAATTTAATTGGTTACGTAGCTACGTTTTTGCAGCTACTACCTTTCGTTGACGCTGCAGAACGTGCGCATTCATCGTTCGGCGTGACTTGAAATTGGCGTGAAGAAGCATATCATTTAACGCGGCACAGAATGTATTTTGTTTTTGCTGTGTAAACTTGTTGCCGTGAGTTACTAGTTGCACCTCACCTGATTTCACGCCAATAAGGCTGCAGAGTTAATACCTCCATGTACTGTTTCTACATGCGACCGTGATTTGCTGGATGTGTTTCAGGTGATATATTTAATCGCCTTCAACGTTGCACACTGTTTTTCATCACGGTCGTGATAAAGCGTACCGTTTCCTTAATGAGGTCTGTACTTGTGGTGCTAGTGCTTGTGTGTGCATATGTAAGGTTGCGAAATTTAGGTTCAAGGTGAACCTCGCCTTGATGTGAACCTCCCCTTGTTCATCCATCCACTATTTCTGCAAAGTTAATTTCTGCATCTGCTGTTTGTACAAGCAGTCGTTGTTATTGTGCATGCAGCCGTTATTTGCTGGTTATGTTTCAGGGGATTGATTTAATTGAACCTCGCGTTGCACGAAATTGTTTTTCGTCGCGGTCGTCATACAGCGTACTGTGTCCTTTCATGAGGTCTGCACGAGATCCAGTATTTTGCGCAGTATGTGCGCATGTGAAGTTGTGAATTTGGTCGAGGTGCTTTGTGCAAATTAAAGGGAATTCTGTTCTCACGTTATTTAGTTGTGTTGAAATGATTTCGCTTTCTCCGCCTTAATCATTTTGGAGCCGGTATGTAACGTTCGCCGAATCGCTGCTTAAGTTTGTTTGCGTGTTGTGCTTACGCGACGTTGATTGTTATCGAGCCTCGACTAATTGCCGGGCCGCGTTCTGCCTTTTGCCTCGCTACGCATTCTTTGGCCAAGGAGTTGTGTTGTTCTTGAGTAGTAGGAAAAGCCGAGTTATGGGGCGCCGTTTGTAAAAATATTATATCTGACAGATTTAGCACAAAAACTGCTATCTCTGGCAGAGATAGCTACCTCTGCATGCAGAGATAGCTATCTCTGCCACAGATAACATCTCTGCATGCAGAGATAGCTATCTCTGCCACAGATAACATCTCTGCCAGAGATAGCAGTTTTTGTGCTAAATCTGTCAGATATAATATTTTTACAAACGGCGCCCCATACCGAGTCACTTTCTATTCTTAGCATTACAAGGACTGCGAAGGTTGGTCCGTCAGAAAAAGAAAAAAAGGTCCTTACGTTTCTGCAGCACAAGGCTGCCACAGCATAAGGCTGTTTCGAGAGACATAAGGTCTTTGATTCTTGCAGCACAAAGCTGCCATAGCATAAAGGGCTAATCACCCTGTAGGACATAGGTCCTCACAGCATAAGACTGGTCTTCATAATTTTCGTTTTATCACGTTTTGTGAGCAACCATTTGTGGGTCACGTTTTGTGGGCTTGTGATAGTGAAGTTGGAACGTGCATTATCCCAATTTTGTGGTTCTCTTGATGTGGGCCTGAATGTGAGTGTCAGGAAGCTACAGCATCAGTGCAAATCAATGAAACTGCTTAAACTATTCTACTTCCAACTTTTAAGTTGAACCTCATCAAAGCAGAATGTTTTACCAATTGCCCATGATTAATCAAACATTGTGTATAGTCTAAATGCGAGAGAATTCATGCCATGGCTGACCTTTACCTGAGGTTTAAGCTCCGTGTGGAAGTTGGTGATAGTGAAATAAAACTTGTATATACGCTCTTGTAATCACTAACCGAAAGTAAAAGAAGGAGTTAATGCTTTTCCCAGCTGTCTCTGGCACACCAGCTTGCTGTATCCCAATTAATGGTAATGGAAACTTAATTTCAAAACCCTATCTGATGACTCTGGCATACTACAAATACTGTATATTTCGCCCTTGACTGCAGCATCAGCCGTAGCTTTTTCAATAAATATCGTAGATTTTTGTTTTTGTGCAGTTTTGCAACCAAATGCATGGGTATGGCGGCGATATAGATGCCTTGAAGCTCAAGCCTTGGCTAAGAAGCAATTCAGTTTCAAAGTCTTTTTTATCACGCAGTTAGGCCATAGACACTGTTTAGCCACAATAGCATTTCTTCTCGACATTTAGTTGTGATGGCATGCAGATCCACTGCGACGGTTCAATCACAAATATAGGGAGCCTTATGGGTTTCATCACAAATCTCCATTTACCTCGCCGGAAAGCAAAAAAAAAAGTTTGTTCAAGTAATCAGAATCCGTACTTAGTCTGGAAGTGTTTCAACATTCACCTGATGTTAATTGCCACCACATCCTACAGTAAATTTGAAAGCAACATTCAGCTGCAACGCGAAGAGTCAGCAGTAAATCTAATGAAAGTAGAAAGATGCTTTATATTTTGTAAGTGTTGAGGTCATTGGCACTGCCATTTACTTACAGATAGCTTGCAGTCTGTTTTCTCGATAAAGCGCCTGTGACCAAAATGAAACTGCACTGAATTTTTTCCTAGTCGACTGGATTTGGACAAAACCCTAAAGAAAGATTTCAACCGCTTAGTTCCCAAACTTGTTTGGGTTCCCAAAAGAGATAGCTATCTCTGCGCAGAGATAGCTATCTCTGCACGCATTTAGCTATCTCTGCACATGTATAGCTAAATCTGCATGCATATATAGTGCTTAAGCGTGTCGGAGGAAAACATGGTATCCTGTCTGAAGAAGCGCTGAAGCGTGTCGGAGGAAAACATGGCATCCTGTCTGAAGAAAAACTTGGTGTTCTGTTTCAGTAATCCAGACAAAAGCTAGGCTACTGCAAGGCATGAATTCCCTGGCATCATATGAAGCTAGGTGGTTTCAGGTCTAAATTATACTGATCTGATAATAACATTGGTTGGCGCAGACGATGAGCTACAGTAAACTTGTGGTGGTGGTCCCAGTGTTAGTGCCATTTCTTGCTTAAAGTTTCAAAGAGGATCTTGTCAAGTCTGACCATTCCAACTGTCCTCACCAGGCGCAGCTCATTGCCTCTCAGTCTCAACACCTTCAGGTGCACTAAAAGAATGCTGTCGCAGAAAGAGCACGTGGAAAGTTAAGTGCTCGGTTGGAGATGAGCACCATTTTGTAAAGAGAATAACGCTGTCATAGAAAAAGTGCATCGAAAGGAACTGCTCGGTTAGGCGTTCTTGCCCGAAAATAACGTTGGCAACACACATCAATTTAGTAGCATTATCACAGTAAACCCTACTGCTTGAAGAATCAAAGAAATAAAGGATGCATATCAACCTAGCTTTGGCCAGGATCACCGATGGAGAAGACTAAATTTTTCTTTAAACAGGACGCATTGCACCTTATGTTTGCAGCTTGAGTTGCTTTAAATCTCGCACCTTGACTTCGCATTTCAGTGCAGGAATGCTGGTTATGTTAAGTAACAAGTAGGATAGGTATTGCAGCTTGTTACATATAGGAACGTATGCATCCTTCGTTTCTTTGATTCTCGAAGCAGTAGGGCTTACTGTGATAATGCTACTAAAGTGATGTGTGTTGCCATCGTTATTTTCGGGTAAGAACGCCTAACCTAGCAGTTCCTTTCGATGTGCTTTTTCTATGACAGCGTTATTCTCTTTACAAAACGGCGCTCATCTCCAAGCGAGCACTTTGCTTTCAACACACTCTTTCTGTGAGAGCATTCTTTTTGTGCACCTTAAGGTGCTGAGAGGCAGTGAGCTGTGCCTGGTGAGGACAGTTGGAATGGTCAGACTTGACGAGATCTTCTTTGAAACTTTAAGCAAAAAATGGCACTAACACTGAGACCACCACCACAAGTTCACTGTAGCCCATCGTCTGCAAAAACCAATGTTATTATCAACCAGTATAATTTAGACCTCAAACCACCTAGATTTACATGATGCAAGGGAATTCATGCCTTGCAGTAGCCTAGCTTTTGTCTGGATTACTGAAACAGAACACCAAGTTTTTCTTCAGACAGGATACCATGTTTTTCTCTAACACGCTTCAGCGCTATATATGCATGCAGACTTAGCTATATATGTGCATGGATAGCTAAATCCGCCCAGAGATAGCTATCTCTGCGCAGAGATAGCTAAATGCGCACAGAGATAGCTAAATGCGCGCAGAGATAGCAGTTTTTGTGCTAAATCTGTCAGATATAATATTTTTACGAACGGCGCCCCATACAAAGTCGCTACTCGGCTTCGATTGAAAGAGTGTCGGTGTACATCAGAACCGTGTAAATATAAGAGCGCAATCCTAATGACGGCCACGATGACTCCTTGCTCAAATGCAACATTGGCTGAAAAAAGCATACTGCATATCTTGCACTTATAGCATCGGGATTTTCACAAACGCTTTCGCAAGAAAGTTTTACGAGCAAATGGTGGCTTTCATTCAAAGTAGAAACTTGGAAATTTACTAAAGACGAACTTTTAAAACTTGTTAATTCAATGAAAGCAGACTTACTATTTGCCGGCTTAAATCGGAACAGAATTATTCAGAAAAAGAAGTGCCAGAACAAGGCACGTTTTATGAACGATGCTTTAAAAACAGGGGGCATTATATATCTACATGTTGAGACTTAGTTCTTGTTTGTTCACTCTATCAAAATTTATGGCTACGCGCATGATTTGATCTCCTGTCATTGCAGGTGTCTGAAAACATCAGAATAAAAATATATATAAGCAGAAAAAACGTTCTCCCTTGATTTTGTTCCACTACGCCTATACTAAACATCATTAGTTCGTCTTGCCTTCGTCATCTCCGTGGATTGCGTCCGCTTCTTCTACTTCATCGCTGTTGATCAAAATGTCATCGTCGTCAGGGACCGCATCGCCGTCGCCTTGACTTAAATTCCCGTCCAAGATTTCCTCTCTCTCATCTTCTGAAAGTTAAAGCTGCAATATTTGGCGCGAAGACCAAGAGAGAAAGAAAATTCTCCAGTCAACTTCGAACGGTCATGGGCAGGGAAAGAAAAGTCCGTTTTTTTCCAAAAGCAGAGTTCGATCTGCCTTCAAACACGTCATGTTTAATAAAAATCTTTGCCCAACTGTTGTAAAATTTGTAAACGACACCGACGTTTCAGCCAACTAACATCAGACTTATATCAGGGGGAATGGCGACTCGAACAGGAGACCAGTAAAATTCACCGAACGCGCGTGATTGCATGACGTAGTGAACTACGGTACTCACATTCAAAGCCAAATTGCTTTAAAAACTTTGGGAAGCAGAAGGACAAGCAGGGTCCTCATGATCACGAAAATCCTTGAAAATTTAGTTGTCATTAAAAGTCATGGAAGAAAATTTTGTACTAACGAGTCTTGGAAGTGAGGTTAAGCGAATGGACTTCATTTACAAGTCAACGCAAGACCATGCTTATTGCTTATAATCCACGACAAAATGAAAGACTAGCCGTTTGTCAATGATAAAACGTATGCAGCTTTTTCCGTTTACGTAATTTTTTTGTAAGATATGAAAGTTTTGCCTCCGCCAAAACTGTTTTGACTGGTTGTGGCCTTGAGTTAATTTATGCATCATGCTATTATGCGCAATTCACATGCAGTATTTGAAAATATGACTTTGAAAGAGTTGGTGCCGCCCCATCCATTAACCCAGTGTTTCTCAAACTTTTTCCGACTGCGTACCATCCGTTTGATTTTTTACTACACTGCGTACCACCTGGCCCCGGATTAACTTATTTTGCTCAAATCTACCAGTATTATTATTATACCATAACACCAATGAATAACAAACAACACAATTTAATGCGATAGATGCAACTGTTTCTTCTGCACAAGCTGGTCTATCCGGGGTACAACCCTGCTCACAGCACATCTGAAATCATGTCCAGGCTCAGTTAGACGATTTCGGCTCTTGGATTTGATGGTCATTAAGGCCGAGAACCCTTGCTCACATTCCCATGTAGAGGGGAAAACCAGTAGCTGACGAACAGCATTTCTGGCCAACGTTGGGTAAGTGGAACCCATGTTTAGCCAGAAATCTATGGGAGAGCACTCCTGCTTTTCTTTTGCTGTGTCGTCAACTTGAATATCAATCTCTTCTTGTTCTCCCGTTCCTACGGGTAGAAAAGCTGGATCGATGCAGAATGGATTGACAGCGTAGGTGCAACTTACTAAATCTGGAAAGTAATGCATCAGTTCCGTTCGGAGCAGCTTGAGGTGATCATCAATTTCTTGAGATAATTTATCATTGGGCTCCACTGGAAGTGTGGTAAGGAGTTGGAACATCCCGAACTGTTTGCTCTCTACATTTTTTGGTCCAGACATCTAGCTTGCGAATGAATGCTTGCAGCTTTGAAATAAAAATTGTAATATTGCTGTTTGATCCTTGGAACGAAAGGTTTACAAGGTTGAGAGCCTGGAAAATATCTGACAAGTAGGCCAGTCGTGAGATAAACTCATCGTTCTCCAAATCATCTTTAAATTCGTGTTTTTTCCCTTTGAAAAATGCCAATAATTCACCCCTAAGTTCAAACACCCTCCTGTCACGTTCCCGCGGGAAAGCCAGCGGACCTCTGTGTGGAAAAGGAGGCACTTATGATCAGAACCGACATCTTCACAGAGCCTTGCGAAAAGCCGAGTATGCAGAGCTGACGTTTTTATAAAATTCACAATTTTTATGATTTTGTTCAAGCATGACATTAAAGCAGAAGGGAGTACTTTGGTGCAAAGTGCAAATCTATGGATAAAACAGTGGACGAAGGTCGCATTTGCTGCTACATCTTTCACATATGCTTGAAATCCTGATTTTCGCCCAAGCATCGCTGGAGCACCATCTGTTGTGCATCCAACTAACATACTCCAATCTAGCTCATTCTCTTTAAAGAAATCGGCCAAAACATTGAACACATCTTTCCCTTTT
>Ga0210059_1002478_pt1 | contig 28950 bp, 18 predicted proteins | sample Ectturendosymbi2_FD_188042 | JGI IMG/M metagenome (GOLD analysis project Ga0210059, IMG submission 188042) | Ecteinascidia turbinata endosymbiont from Florida, USA - Sample 2 (SPAdes) (version 2) | ecosystem: Host-associated > Tunicates > Ascidians > Unclassified | place: Key West, Florida...
GTTTGCTTGCAACGAAATGGTGGACATTTGGAACACATCTTGGGAAAGCCATAAATTGACTAAAAATCGACAGAAATAGTTGAAACTCTGGTGAATGGTCTTCCATAAACTGAATAATGTGTGGTTGGAATTTGAAATAAATAGCTTTTTAATCAAAGTCACAATTGAAATTTTCATGGGTACACATCTTCTTGGGTCACCCTGCACTTGGATTTGCGCTGATTTTTCGCTGCTTTACGAAGTTCATTGACTTATTTCTTGCACCAAAAGAACAGTTTTTGCGATTCCTAATCAAAATTATGAAAATGCAAAGCAAACGTTCTTTTTAGTGGTTAACTTTGGAAATCTGAAGAGGTCGGAGATTAATAACGAAATCAAACAACCAACAGGCATCCTGTGATAATAGCAAACCGTGTGCAATAAATTTGTCTTGTCTTTTAAAGAGTGTATGTGGTCTGTGGCTCTAGGAAAGTTTTCCAAACATTGGCAGAGCCAAAAGCGCACCTCGTCCAGGTCCAAGATGCTTATTTACTTTTACGTGAATTCAAATTGCCAAGCTTGAATTTTAACCAAATCAAAGTGTTTGAAATTTAAAAAATCAGGCAACCTGTTAAATTTATACGTGAAGTATGATAAATGTGGTTCTGGCCGATCTAAAGAAACGCTTCTAACGCACAGCCCAGAAATCCTATGGAAGCAAAGAACCTTCGCGGCAAGCAAACTCTCTTTCATTTAAAGTTTCTAGTTTTGAAGTTTTTTGATCAACCGTCTGTTTTCTGCTGCAATGTCCCACACCAGGATTTCCATGACCTGGGTTTTCGGGTCATGCGTAACATTCACGTCATGCGTAACGTTCTGTTGGAAACAAGAACATGCAAAACCAAGCAGTGCAATCATCATAAATTGTGAATATCCTTGCAAAGCAGAAACGAGGAATGCACAATGCACATCATACAAATCTCTTTCGCATAGAATCATGAGAGAAGCTGCTCAGCAATTATTAACACTGCAAAAAATATACATGAAATGCAGGAACGACTCCAGGCCAACAAAGTCACTCGGGCTCATGACATATTGCGCATACAATCCATACAAAATAAAATTTATAAAAATACAAGAGACGCAATGCACACGGCAAGTTTATAAACGCACTGATTAATACGCAGGATGACCACGTGGGAAGTTTTAGCGTAAAAATTATGTTATTTATTTATACAAGAACTCCAGTCGTATTCTTTGGTTTTCGTGTAAAAATTTGTCGTGCAGTTCCTTCTTACGGTCTAACTAAGTCGTTCATGATACTTTTCTCAATGGAAACAGGAGCCAATGAAAACAGTCGCACTATGTCTTCCTCCATTTGTAATTAAAGGGCAAAAACCGCAATGAAAATAACTTTGCAAATCAAACTGATCTGCATGTCGACGTGTCGTGATTATGTCGGCTTGTCGTGATTCGTGATTATACTGACTGAAAGCAACCGTTCGAGGCTTCTATGCAAATCCATTGCTTCAAAAAAACATTCAATCTAATATGAATTATATTTGAAAAATACTTAAATACAGATGGCAGCTTGGGCTCTAACGGATGAGCTCGAGCAAAGCGCGGGCGAACGTAGTCGAGAGAACGCCTGCTACGAACGATATTGTTTTACTCAGGTTACCTGCAACATGAACGTGAAAAGCCAAGCATGGAACGAAAATATATGAACGCTGACAAGGACAAATGAAAAATTCCCTCGTCAACAATCTTACTGTAAGTAGTGAAGTGGGTGGTGGCACAATATACAAAACAAGCTCATGTTCTACAATGTATATCGGAAGCGAAGGCTCTTATGGGGCGTTGTTCGCAAAAGATATACATCAGAGATATTTAGCACAAAAAATCGATTGGAACAGAGTTAGCTAAATCCGAATAGATTTAGCGTTATCGGAACTTATTCAAATTTGTCGGAGCCGATTTAGCTTTGCTGGACTCGATTAAGCTTTATCAGAGCCGATTTATTTGATTTAAATCAACATAATTGAAGCTAGAAAACCCCAATAAAGATGAGCATAAGACATCTTGAATAAATAATGAAAGTAATCTTGAGACTGCCATGGTTCGATGAAAGGCACACTTGCAAACCAGTATTTTCACTGTTGTTCGGCATTAGCTTCGCAGGCCTTTTTTTCCTTCCGTTTTAGATCGTACTTGAAGTCGCATGCTTCATCTTGCAAGAAGAGGTACACTTCAGGCCTCTACAAACAATATAATTGAGTATTAGGCCCACATACCAAATTCTTTCAAACATTCGAAGCAAACTAATGTGACTGCGTTGCCTTAGCTGATGGAAAAGGTGTATAGCGTTGATAATTTCCGCTAATGATTGGATAATTTAAACTGCGAAGCAACTCCAGGATCGAATACATCATGCGTCAGAACTGGGTTGGGAGACCAATCCGAGCACAACCAACGAAAAAGGACGAGTCCTAATTCGAAAGCATTTGTTAAATATCGAGAGTTGAGTCCCAGCAACAAACAAAAATAGGTGGAATGTAAAATGCAGTAGTAGGATTGTTAAACTATTTTAAGAAAATTCAAACCCGATACTAAGACAGCATTTCGATGCAGTTACTGACGTACAACCACATGAATGAATCAAATTAAAGCTTCGCCGTGCGGACTCATAAGACAATTATGTAGCACCCAGAAGGTATCTCATTTGTTACTGAAGATTTAATTTGACATTTAAATATTCCTACTGTCTCAAAGCAATGCATGTATTATTGTCTCTGCTACTGTTATTAATTCATATCGACAAATCGCATCGAGCGCGGGATATTTCAGGCAAAAGGCAAATCACTCACCCACAAAAGACAAAAAAGCAATCTTTTGCAAACATGTGCACCTTTGTCCATTGACAAACAACTATGGGAATTGGTGTCCTTGAAATAGAATAATAAAAAGGAAAAAGCTACTAGTTACAAACGTTGCGTCACGTGGCAACGTAAGGGCAGGGGCGTAATGAGGGAGGGAAAGGGGCCGCAATTCCCCGGGCGACGATTCACAATGGAGGCGCCAAAGCACTCAGAGGGGGTCGAATGACTGCGGGGGGCGCCGAAAAGTCATAACAATGTCACATATAATTTTTTCAAGACAGTACATTCACTTCCCAAAGACCTCAGGTTCGAATATGATGGCGCCAAACTTGCTTTTTGCCCCGGGCGCCATCTAACGTTTTTACGCTCCTGCGTCAAGGAAATTCTTGGAGAAATAAAAAAACGTGATCGATGGTCGATACCTACAGAAATTGCTGCTAAGCCGGCGACGCAACCAATCACCAAATTTTTACCAAATGTGGCTTCTGGTGAACGGGAATGCAATTCACGTTTGTAAGACCTTTGCTTGGCTGAGGTCAGAAAAGTTCCTCGAAACGATTGAAAACAGCGCGTTAAATCTTCATCACGCAAACTGTGATCTGATCGAAATGGGTGATTTGTCAATTGCAAAATAAACACTGTACATCCAGCAAGTATTGCTTCAGTGCAACTTATTCCACGGTTTTAATAGGTCCGAATTTTTTCGCTAGGGATAGTGACCTTATAGTTCCCATGGGTATCTGGGGTCAATGAAACTAGTTTTTTTTACGTAAGAATGGCGAAACACTGAAACACGTTCTACGCCCATAAATTTTTGCTTGTAGTGATAAGCTATGCTGGAAGCTTAAAAGTTGATAAATGCGGCCTTGGTTTCAAATTAATTACAAAATTATTTTTGATGTGAAGTAACCGCAGTGATTGAAAGCTGTTTTGCAATCTAAACAATGCTCTTTATTTTATAAATACACGTTAAGAAGAAAGAGCATGCTGCTTACGGTTGGAGGCATGTTAGCGTAATAATCCTTCAGCAAACAAATATCACTTGGACTGATATCGACGTAAGCAATGTGGATACGCTCGAAGTGCTGCAGAAGAGTGATCAGTGACGAGGAAATGCCAACCCCCAGCCAGCAACTAACAAGACGGAGTTCTGGAATCTGCAACAAAAGAAAATTTGTTGGCTCCGTAAACTTACTTGGATTAAAACACAGTTGTCGTTTTCTTAGCACGGATAGATTGTTCAAAAGACAGAGAAGCTCTGTTTATTTTCTAAGCTTCAGTATCTTTTTCCTCAGTTTTTTTTTCAGTTATCTGCGACCGTTCTTATTTGTGCATGTGCTGCTACTAAAAGTTGTTTCTTTTTTAGTATGCGCAACAAAACCAGCAGGGAAAGATTTAAGATAACATTGATGCCATTGTCTTGACGGCATCTTCAGCCCCAATCTTTCAATGTTTTTCATTTCCGATCTTCATTCCTAATTTTTTTGACAAATCGGAACTGGACATGTCATTAAATGGTGAAATTGATTTTCTATTCAATCTGTGAGTGTTGGTTCTGTTAAATCTATGCGTCTTAAACATGGGGCAACTGCAAGTGTTGCTCAAAGCCACGTAATTGCAGACGAAAATATTCCACTGTACTTTACACACCACCTGCATCGAATCAAAGCTGAAAATAATAACTACAAGGAATCGTGCGCATCGGTGACCGTTTAGCGATCAGGTGTCAAAGTAAAATTATTTACTATATGTTGTAAACCTTTGCAATTGTCTCTTCAACGTACTTGGATGTTCCTAGAGGAAATTTCACTTGCTAGAAGTTTAAAGCTGTCGCCACTGAATTCAACTTGATCAAAGTCGATAGTTTTGATCGGATATTCATCGGCATATAAAGCTGCTTCCAACAACCTGAAATGCACAAACATATGGTTGTTTTGTCAGCAAGCATACACACAGAATGATCACAAAGTTGTTTCCTGTTTTGAGAATCTTACTAATTTAAATCTTACATAAACCGTGCATAACTGTTTCCACCACCGTAAGAAGTATGTGCAAAATTTATTAGACACAAGATTTAAATTAGGCATTGTAGGGACTTATGTAGGAAGCGATGTAAGATTCTTAGCTGGATGGGGTGCCGATTAGTTGGACGATCACGATTCCACAGATATCCCTACTACTTGAGGACTCAACCTGGTTGTTGCAGGAGCACAGGTCAGTCTCCCAACTAAGAAACCTGACGTTTTGAAGTTCCCAAGCCAAAGCAAGGCGAAATAAAAGGCTCTCACCACTTTGTCCTCTAATAATTCTCCAGTTGTACTCTAAGTTGATTGCTTCTTTCGATTATATTCAGACACAACAAAACATCCGATACACTTGAGCAAGAAGTCAGAACAACGTAACACTAAACGTTTCGGTGCAACTGTAGCTTTAGAATGGAATGACGACGAACAAAAAAGTTGAGCGCTATATGCGCCACAGGAAACGGCGACCGACTGCGGTTATGTAGGTTTGCAGGCTATCGTGTCGACGGTCGGACTGTTCGTAAACAAGTACTGTACATCGCGTTGAATCACGAATGGAATGTTACTGGGAATTACGCAGTAAGAATGAACGAAACATTAAAGCACTAATGTATCCACTATAGCATTAACTCTTCATCATCACTGTTTCACTTTGATGCAGTTTTTCTTGCATTAGGTACTTCTTTCATATATGTTTTCTAACTGACATTGTAAATTTGCTGATAGCATGAGAAGCATTGTACCCAAAGCGCTTTTACTGGTATAGTTGTCACCAAATGGCTTTTATCAGGAGGAATGTATGATTATATCGACGTCACTACGACTTCCTGTTGCTGTTGTACTTGTAGGCTGTTTTATAAACGTTGAGCAGTCTCCTGCTGTACCATATGTCTTTCCCAGTCATTCTATTCGTGTCTAATCGTGTTATTTCGGTGTATAAATAAAATGAATGAAAATTTTTGATTGCATATCTATAACAGCGGAAATCCAATGACTGTGCCAAACGCAGCTTTTGTGACAGATATGCACACATCAGTGCGATGCAACCGCGTTACACTGGGAAGAGGAGAATGTCTTTCTAGCTGAATTTTTATTACATTCACTTGCAAGCGCTTTGGTTGCCAGATTTTACGTGCAATGATTGTGCATTGGTGAGGCGTTCGGTATTCACTGCTAGCAATATAATCATTCTTTGCTGCTTCTTTCAGTTTGCTAAGTGTAATGGGACTGTAAGCTTGAGCTTTGTACGCGTGGTTTTAAAATGATTTAAAACCTTGGTCGTGCTCTATTTGCTGGTTATTGGTAACAAATTTGGCGACCAGAATAGAGTCTTGTACGTAAAGACAGTTAACTCTGTCTTGTGAGATAAGCAGCTGTCTGAAAGCTTGTTTCAGGTTTAAGGATCGCACAAAGTGCACGTTTGAAGTAGATTGCCAAGTCATATCTCAAAAAGTACTGTATGCCAGCGCACAACAAAGAGGCAACAAACATGACCTTGCGGCCTAACCAGTCAGTGGCCAAGGTGATGCCTGTACTCTCACCTTCCCTTGTTTACAACCGGTGAACCCGTTTTAATCTTTATGTTTTAATGTGAAACATGGCATTATGATCCCTGTTTGGTGATTTACTATCAAATTATGTGTAATTTTCGTAAATTTTAGATAGTTTGCTTATCGCAAATAGTGACAACGTTTTACAGTCGTTCAATGAGAACTTGAACGGACTCTGGGAAAATATGCTGTGCGTTCCTAAAATGTTATCGTACTGCAGTGTTGAGCTGCATCTGGCCTTTCTGTGTATCGCTGGCCGGCATATGCGTACGAGGCGGGGGGAAAGTTTTTGGTGTTTCAATGTGCGTTCCTAAAATGTTGCCGGCTTGAAAAATTTCAGGGCAAACTCTGTTTTCAGGGCAAGCGCAAGTTGCTCAAAAATCCTAAATGATAAAAAATAATTTGATACAGTGAAAAATTGCAGAGCAACTCTGTTTTTCAGGGCAAGTGCAAGTTGCTCAAAAATCCTGAATGTAAAATGTATATTCAATACAGTGAAAATTTTCAGGGCAAACTCTGTTTTTCAGGGCAAGCGCAAAGTTGCCCAAAAATCCTGAATGGTAAAAAATATATTCAATACAGTGAAAATTTTCAGGACAAACTTTATTTTTCAGGGCAAGCGCAAGTTGCTCAAAAATCCTGAACAGTGGAAAAATGTACGGTGTATTCAGTGTAATACAGTGTATGTTCACCTGGGGGGATCCGTGTAATTTGGGCTAGTGTAGTGTGTAATCTGGACCAAAGTCGTGATTGGTTGTAATGACTTTGATCTGGACCAAGCCCTCGTTTTCTGTAAAAATCGAACAATCTGATGTAGGTAGGTCAACAGCTTGATATAAGAATTCGGCAACTCTTTCTTTGTTCGTTTTCGAGTTTGCGCTGGGTAGAGTGCGTCTTTCATTTCCCGAGGTGCAATCTTCAGTAGAAGCGGGCCGCACGGACGTGCAGATTGCTTGGCCCGTTTCAGTGCGCGTCTGTAAGTGCCTTGCTCAAGCGCATTGCAACTATAACACAGGCGGGTGTAGGGATTCAGACCCTTCGATCCGGAACCGTCGCTTTCAACCATTGCGTTGCGCCATCGAATTCGCGTACATATTTGCATCAGTAAAGGCAATTACCGTAAAGTTTCTTGTCTGGGAGAACACAACACGCAAGGAACTTCACCCCCTTGAGTTGAGTCAACAGGCAAGGTAACTACAGAATTTGCCTATAACGGTACCTCTAGGGGATTGCGTAAAGAACGTTATTGCCGAATTGACGTCATAAGCCAATTGAAATGCACGTAAAAGATGCTATCGGGACCGAACAAAATGTAAAGTTACAGGCGAATTAACGTCACAGACGAAGTCGTTATAAATGAATTAAACTGTATAGAACAGATGTACAAAAGGTTTCAGGCCCCATTCCGATTAAACTAGAAAAGTTAGTTTCAGGGCAAATTGTTTATGTTTAGGGCAAGTTGTTATTTTCGGGGTAAATTTTTTCCACCCCCCCCCCCCCCCCCAGTAAAATGCCTTCCCGTGCGCCTATGCTGGCCGGCACCTGAAACAACGAAAACCTGGCGCGAGCTTGACAACAAGCCAAATCAGCCTTTCTTGAGAGATTTTACCATCCATTATCTTTCGCTGGTTTATGTCACATTACTATATCTCCAACAAACACGCCATAGAACTTTTTCATTAAGCACAAGCAAGTCAAAGATGTGAACTGGTTTTTCACGCACCTCATTATGCTGTTAATGTCGTTGTTGTAGACGGTCACAGGCTCGTGGCTCCCGTCTATCTTGATGGTGTGGGGAAGCCGTTTTGCCGCCTTCAGAGTGAAAGCTTGATCATCCGCTTCACGTATCAGACCGGATAATTTGAGGAGGGAAAAGCTGTCTTTCGCCGCTTGCGACATCCTACATTCGGCTGAGACTTTTAGCAAACTGCTCCTTTTTTTCCAGTTTGTTTGCCTCTGAGACCAGTTTCGGAAGTTTTGCTTAAAACTCTCCATGTTCGAGGTATCGGTGAGTCCAAACGCAAACTTTGCCACAACGTCCCATCTGTAATCTTCAAACAACGCTGTTTCGTACGCATCATAGTCTTTTTGTTCAGAAAAAAAGATCAAATCGATGGCCGTAAAGAATTCTTGCCAGATTTGATGGGTAAAAGAACAACGATGCTCTCCTTCAAATATGCGAAACTTCAGCTTCGTATCGTTATCTGCCAGAAAAGAAATTTACGCTCTTCATCAATATTTGCGGAGGACAAGATTACCAGAAAAAAATACACCTTAAGAACGGTTAAACGGATGGAACAGTAAAATTAGCAAGTTTTTTGAACGTGAAATTTTGCAGTTCACAAATGTATCGAAACTACACTGCGATTGCGCAAAACAATTTCCTCAAAGCATGTACCTCTACTGTAAAGTTAAGGCGCCTAAATGCATTCATATGCTTGGATGCGCCTATAACCACTGTCCGCAGTTAAATTCAGCATTTTTCACAGGATACAAACCAGTAGCGCAGCCAGAATGAGGCCGAAGAGGCCACTCCCCCGAAACAAACACGCTAAGAAAATAAATGGAAGGAACAGTCGGACACAAGACGACAACAGTGACAGACGACGGCACTGACTGGCCCCTGCCGAACAATATTCTTGGCTGCGCTACTGATACAACCGCAGGACCACAACTTCGTTTTGCTTGCTACCAAGAGGTCCATCCACACGAGCTCGCAGCATTCAGAGCAACTGACGTCGTACAGGAACTTAATTCGGAGTACCACTTTCAGCCCTAATAGTGCTAGACATACGTAGAGGGTGACGATAGTGTACTGGCCCTTCAGACCAGATCCAGATAAGCTAAAGCCATCTCGAACAAGAGACTTCAAAACATGTCCAAACTGCAACATCAGCTGAACTTACCCAAGTATGTGTACATAAAAGCTTGAAATGCAGACCCTGTTATTCCGGCATCACTGATATCACTTTGATGAAAGACATACTTCCGTGAGGCGAATCCCTCTCGAGAAAACTTTGCTATTTTCACCAATTCTTCCATATTGATTAATCTCATGTGAGCAGAACGAAGGTACGTGTTGAGCAGGTACATCATCACTCGCGTCATGGTATTTAGCGCCCCTCTGCCATGACTTGCAGTATGTCGATGTAAGACGGCATACAGTATGGTGCAGAACACTGGAACGTAGCAGGCAGAGTCTAGGTCAGGATCCTGACGAAGAATCTTGTGGACTCGAGGGCAGTCTGTGCCGCATATCTGCTTACCAAGCTCTACTTGAGCGGATGGATTGAGCCCAAGAATTTTTACTATGGTTCGGGGTCTATCCTGCGGCTCAAGCTCGAAAGCTTGCCGAGGTCTAGAAGTCACCAAGACTTTAGCTTGTGGCAGAAGATTTCCATTCAACAGGGATCGAAGCAAGAATATGGCAGGAACCTTTCCGGTGAAATGGAATTTGGGTATAGCTGATAAAAATTCTTGATTATTGACTTCATCAAGACCATCCAAAATAAATACAATGTTTCTGCACCTTTTTATTAACAGAAGAATGTTCTCCTTTTCATTCGGGGCGAAGTCTTCGCCGTCAGCAACGCAGTACCTGAGCAAAAAGTCCAACAGTCCTAAAGTTTCACTGAAATCAATGTCCTTGCACTGAACAAAGAAAATGAGGTCTGTCGCGGGTAGCATTTTCCTTTCCAGAAGTTTCTGCACAAGATCGCGAGCAAGAGTGCTTTTTCCCATGCCTGCTTGACCAGTAACTAAAACTCTGTTACCATGTCGCTGAATGTACTGCTTACGAGCGTCCGCATTATTACACATTTTGAGGGCGTCCTCCTCCGCGTTTTTCTCTGCCAAAGAGAAAACCTCCTCGACTTCCACGTTGCCTCTTGGAGTGGGAAAGATAGACGTTGATCTGCGTTTTCTTCCGAAAGTGTCATTCGAAACGGACATTTCTTGCTCGTTCGACAGTTCCAGTTTCACTCTTTCAATGGGTCGATCAATATCGATCGGTGTCTGCAGCTGACCTGATACAACTCTGGCAGCGCGTTCCACAGCATCGATGAACTTTGCTTCTGAAAACATCGAAAAGAAAAGTCGAATTTCAGAAGCAATACAATTATGTGGAGGGAAGGTAACAACTGAAGATTAGATTAAGCTTCTAATGCTTGAAACAAAGTTTGTCAGACAATCTTCTTTGGGAGGCAAAGAGCATTTTTGCTTACAAGAGCAGAAGAAAATGTGATGCTAATCTCGCACGTGCACAAAAAGAATAAAGCTGTAAAAGTACTCCATCGATTTTATGCTAAATAAGCTGTGTCATCAAAGTTACAGTACATGTACAGTGCACTGTCGAATCTAAGCCATACATTTCGCTGCTCACTGATCGGAATTGCAACAACCTGGCTGATTCATTAACAACGACCTTAGAGTAGGGGTGGGCAATTATTTTTGCTTGGGGGCGACTTTGAGAAGCCCGCCTTTAGCGGAGGGCCGTTCCTCTTTATGGGAGTAGAAGCAAGTCTCGATTTATAGCCTCAGCACTAATATTTACTATGAGAAGTTGAAGGAAATTTCAGATTTGAAGATTTACCTGAATTGTTTTGCGGGCCACTGAAAACGCTGTGGCGGGCCACATTTGGCCCGCGGGCCGCTATTTGCCCACCCCTGCCTTAGAGCACACTTGCATTGTTAGTTAGAATGAGAATTTCATGCAACAAATTACACGCAACAAATAAAACATCGAGTGCCATTAGGTTCCATAACATTTTTCATAACGCATCTTTACTGAAAAAAAATTTCAAGGAGTTTTCACCAAATACTGTAATATAATTCAATAAGTCTTGATTTCGTGACAAACACAATATAAGTAAAAGGTGTTCATGGGGCAAAATTGAGAACCCCTGACTTAAGCCAATAACCGGTTCTCGGAAAAAATTGCAAGAACAGGTTGTTGCGAACCGGTGCAAACTGGTTGAATCCCATCACTGGTTGTTAGCTTCTATTCTAAAAATGCTATCTGTAATTTGCAGAGCAAATTTTCTGGATCCTTTGCTCGTGAAGCAGTTCATATGATAAAATCTAAACCTAGTTCAGTGCTCTTCAACAGGGGTTCCGCAAAACATGTAGTGGAGTGGGGTTCCGTGAGGGTTCCTCGTTTTATTCATGGGAAATGATTTCTTGCTTCAGTATGTTGATGCGTCATTATCAAATTTTTTAGATCACCGTGCCGCATTCAGACTCCAAGTAGGTCAGTCAGTTATACAGGAGGTTTAGTGCAGATAGCGGAACAAGAAATATTGAGAGTTGTTGCGTCATTTGTTGTTCATTGTTGTGCAGTTAAGAAGAACGTTATTGTAGCATCATAGTTATAAGATGTTGCCGATGTGCAGTTCACAGTACTGGGTAGAAGGTAGTCTCAGCCTGAGTCTAGCAGTGAGTAGAATCAGTGACAGACTAGAGCTGCTGTTCAACCTTTGTGGGAATAAAGTAAAAACAGTATGAAACCCAACTTTTTACTATTTAGTCAAACCAGATGAAGCAAAATAGCATATATGTGGTTAAAAACATTGCCCTTAGGAAGTCTACTTGAATAGGTGGGCGAAACGTCGGCTAAATAATAAAACAATCGCCAGAAGATCGAATTTATCTGCTCAAAACAGCATATTTTCTTATGTGCAGCGAAATAATAACAGCGAAGGTGTGGACGGTAATGAGCAATGTAGTTCAAATGTAAAAGAAGCACCTAATCCGAATCGGACCAAATGTAGTTTAATTGCCAAAGTTTGAAAATGGGATGACACATACTTGAAATAAGCGTTCTTTTTACTGGATGACCAAATTGTGAATGTAGCAAATACATTCCAGAAATGCAGGAACAACCGAGTCATCAAATTTCTTGCTTTTTAACTTCTGTAATAACTGTTTATTTGTTGAAGTGTCTAATAACGAAATATTTGATTTTCTTACAAGTAATTCGTGGTTTTTAAATTTTTGTTAATGGGGGTCCCATGACAAACGCAAAAGTATATCAGGGTTCCATGATGACAAAAAGGTTGAAAAGCACTGACCTAGTTGACTCTCCAGTCATTCTTTGTTTTAATAGCCTGTTCATTTTTCTGTTATGGCCGGGTTCAGCGTCCACCGGTCCACGGCCCGGTATCAGTCCGCACAAAAAGAATAAATAATTGTCCAAAACAAAAAACATCAGAAGTGTTTTTATGTATTTCGAGTTAATTTGAGGAGCACGTGGCAAGGATGGCTAGATTGCACTAGTAAGAAATACACCGTCGGTGTCTTTGCCGACGATCACCCCAAGATGGGACCGTCTGCGTTACTGAGAGCTGCATTAAATTTACATGCAGATAAAACTCGTTTCGTTTTTGATATTTTTATCTGCCACACCTTGAAGGCGGTCAGTAAAAATTACAAAGCCCACGTTCATCCGGCCCGCAAAACAGGATACTGTGCACTATTAAACCTAAGGCAGGCTAATGGGATGGGCATTTTCAGTCAAGTTCCAGGTAACAGACTAAAGATTTCGAAAGCACTTTCCCAAAACAACAACACTGAGGATAGGGCTCGATTTCATTTCGCAACAAGTTTGTGTGAACGGGACATTGACTTGTATGACTACACACAACTTTCCTGACCTAATGCAGGTTCACACAGATGCAGATAATAAACTTACCCAAGCGCAAGTCAATACAAATCCGTTAAAAGTATTAGGCGTACTTATAGCCGATAATTATGCTTTTGATTTGCTTAGTTGGTTCACTCAACTCACTACTGACTACCGGCAAGCCGATTTTATTTTTGGATTTCGTCCTAAAGTACGTTAACTTTCTACACAGGAGCTTGTCTGCAAGTGTTCATTGCGCAATGATTATGCTCTGAAAAGCTGACACATTTACAACTCAGGTACAAGGTTTACCAACATTGTGATATTCCGGTGTAGTCTTTCACTCGCCCACGCCTTACAAAGTTTTTGTTCTGCGACACACCGAGACAACGAATTACTGCTGTTTGGCTGATCTGTGAAGGTGGCGACAATAGTTGCTCCAACGGTACACCAGCTGGCAATATAATGGTGAGTATTCAGGTTTCAATAAAAATAAATTGCTTTTGAGGAGAACAAACTCGCTGCAATAGCAAACGTCCTCGATTCAATTTGAACTGACTTTTTCAAAGAAAGCTTACCATGTGTGGAATTTACCATAATGATGTCAGTCTGGGCCGCTGAATACAAAATCAGTATTTCTCGTGCTCTTATCCCCTAAGTCAATCTGGTGCATTAAGTTAGTATTCTTCAACAGCGGTCACTTGTTCATATATTGAAATCGCATTATGATCTGCTTACAGTAAGAGGTTGCCATACAAACCTTCAGCCCACCTACCAGTTACTCCAAGATTATCGCCATCTTTCGCAAGGTCTTGTCCTTGATAACCTGTAACATGCTGCTTTGTCTGATTGTTTTTAGTTTTGCCATGGGCAGTACAATGAAAAGCAAATGTGAAATACAGCAAAGTAATCTACATCTATAAAAGTAATACAGTACTGTCTATCAAAAAGATTTACTTCACAGCCAAGAACCAGACGCTATACGAGTATGATCTAATCAGAGCGTGTATTTCGCCTACTGAGTAGGCGCCATTTGTTCTTATTCAAATAAAATCAATACTAAACGAAAAAATCCCACAAAACAGCGTGATCACGGACGAGAACCTGTGTCAAGCGTTGTTGTGGGTATCTGATATCTAACTAAAAAGTTTTAAATTACACAACACACACCAAAAAAGTTATCTCCAAACTTTATTCCTTTACTCTGAGAAGCAAAATAACTGACAAACAATAATAGGTCAGAAATCTCGCGGAGGTCAGAAATTGCGCTTGACCCCGGGCATAGCATACCGATAAATGTATTGCACAGTCCGAGAGTCAAAAAGTAAATCTACAACAGTGATGTTTCCCAACCTTTTTCAAGCCATGCCCCGCATTGGTGCCAAAATTTGGTCTGATATTTTTGAAAAATTGACATCTTTCTCGCCTTAATCATTTGTAAAACAAAGCCAAAACGTCCTGCTATCTTGTAAAAATTCCTGTTGATTTTTGTTTCATATACTTGTCACTTTTCTGTAATTGTTCTTAGTGCGCCTATTTTCCCTTAAATCTTTACTTCTACAGCTGCTGCACCCCATCTGTACATAGACAAGCTTTTCTCCTGTTTTTTGTGGTTGTTGTTTTTTTTACTTATTTTATCTGACGTTAATTCGATGTATTTTGTTGCTTTGCTTTTATTACATGTGAAACGTCATCAATCAAAAATTGATTTGCGCTAGCAACAGCGCTGGTTGAGCAGTTAACCCTTATGGTCTTTCGCTTACCCTTTGTGATTCAAATATGTCAGAACAAATCAATTTGCTAAACCTGAGGTTTTTATATTCTCATCAGCATGTAGATAATTCCTGCTCTTTGATGTTGTTCTTTTCCTCTTGTTGCATTCGTGTTATTTGGTGATTTGAGTCACAAAAATGCATGAATAAACCATTTCCAAATCATATCTAAAGTTGTTTTGTCCTCCATGGGGCATATAATTTTTAATATTTAAAAAATAAACTCCTATTTGTGTGGAGAAAGCCTTATTCTCAATTTGCCTCCGGTAATATCAAATTGATCCGCTGTGGGGCGTGTACCTCACATTTTGTAATCACTGGTCTCGTAAAACAGAAATGTGTGATACGCAGAGCCTCAAAACGGAATTTTAAGAAACTTTTTATCTGTTTGAAAAGCTTTTGACAAAGAAACACAAAGTGTGCATCACACGAAGCTCTGCAATGTTAAAATTTTGCAGGAAGAGTCGTATGATTAGCAAGAAAAAATTTATTGGTGCACTATCCATAAAAATTCAAAGGACTGCTATTTTTACCAGTTTCATTTTTACACATTATGAAACACTACTGTGCGACGGGGTGATAAGAGAATTCGGCAATGGCTAGCGCGTTGTTGTTATTTGTTTTTCACCTCAGTGTTAGTGTTCTCGGAGGATTATTATTGTTTGTGTGCATGCATTACTTCCAGGTTACTTTTGTGCTTTTTTGCTGCAAATGGTATCCGCAATACCTACGATCTGCCGTTCAGACATGTGCCTTAAGCACGAAATAAACACATGAACAAAATGAATGAAATGAATTAATACCGAACATGTGGTTTGCATGAATCATGAAACTTGCTGAATAGTAGATAGAGCATTAGATAAAGCTGATGTTGTAAACACTTTGCTTAAAAATTTGGACTATATGATTTCAGCATCTGTTTGCACCCCTTGGAACTCCTAGCGCAATCAGACTCCATAGTGTGAGTCGCATGATGGCTTTTTATCCGTAAGTTGTACTTCTATGCACAAATACAGTCATCGCCAACCTGCGTCTGATCCGTAGACATTGGTCGTGAAGTAGTTGTGAACGTCACCAGCGTGTATGCTTGTCGGTGTGTTAGCAGTTTTGCCTAAGGATAAATGAGCGTTAAAAAGTATCAATTGATCAGCTGTTCAGTGATTAAATCGCTAACCAACCTGAACCGCCAGACCACTCGAAAACTTCGGTTTCCAGATCCTTGGCCTCTGAAAGATGATCACATGGTGAGTTACACTATTCAGTAAGAAGACAAACGACGATCAAGTCCATGCCTATAGCAAATTTCCCTTTTAAATGCATATAAAGAGCAAACGCACTGATGTGGAAACCTAATGGGAATTGCAAATGTGTTTTTGTTTTTCGTTTCATTGTGTGCTTATTTTTATTTTATTTAGTGCGCTACATGCTTCAGCTACAGTTTTAAGCTATCTTTGCAACTACCGTTCAGGCGCCTACATCACTTGCCCTTAAAGAAGTATCTAGCGGTTGGTAAGCACCTAAAGCTGGTATCAGTTAATACCCCGCATTTGGCAATGATTCTGACCTTGAAGCAGCACAAAGTTAAGACTTTAGTAAAAGATGTAAACTCACCGGAATAATTTGTTCATAAATAGCAGGAAGTGCACTGAAAGTTAAACTGCACTTGTCTCTTTCCACGAACGCAAATTGAGCATCTTTTACAGAATATGTACACAATCGTGTTTGCAAGAAAGATTAAAACAATCTGTATGAAATCTGCAAGGGAAATACTACTTTTTCTTCACAAACAGAGTTATAATGCTATACGAATTTTTGTGCACTACAGTCGAGAGGGTCGTGTCAGCGAAACAATATTTTGGGGAATGTGAATATACTGCTTGAAATGAAGAGCAAATAAACAAAAAAATCAAATTTAAAAAACTTGTTCAAAAATTTTGCGGATCGGCCCTCTGGGCTCATTTAGGCACGATGCCACTGACTACAGTACTGAAAGATTTACCTGATGCACGAGCTGATGAAGATGAACTACCCAATGATGGCTTGACTTCTGCCAAAACAAACCAGCAACATCTTTACTACAATTTTCAATCACATTGATATTCCCAACTCTAATAGTTTGTCTCGCAGGGTGATTGGTGGCTATGGCCAAATTTTATAGCAACAAATTACTTTTTTGACAAGCAAAACGAAGCAATATCGATTAATGATTCACGAGTGAATGGAAATACATTATTTTTTAATGTCTTTACGATCGCAAGATTTGCACTACCAGAAGAGTTTGCATTTTTTCAAATATTTATGTGCAAATACAGATATTTTCTACATTGATCGTTTGTTCACCACGTCACATCCACAGACGCGTTGCTGAAACCGTGATTTAAAGCTTAGCTTAGTGCTTCCTCTAAACTCAGCTAAAATCTAATATCTGTGGATGCAAGGTATATCTACGTGGTGCAACAACATGCACGGCAAAGTTTAGTATCTTGCTTTTCTGTGCCCACAGCCATTTCAACCTTTTTGATATGAAGCGTGAAAGAATTGCATTGCACATGAAATCTGCTCTGCCCAACAATACCTCAACGCGATGGTATTAGCAAGCGAAGATTCTTGCAAAGTAACAAAAGAAAACAGCACATAGATAAACAAAACTTCTTAAAATTGTGCCGCTGCTTATGAAGATGACGTCTACTTATTGAAAAGAAGTAGAATTTCACGATTTTACGAAGAAGTAGATTTCACGTCAGCTGTTATCCTCAACAACGAATTTTCGGTAGCCAGAAAAACGATAACTGTGACGAACAGTGCAAAGTTATATGGGCAGGTACGCAGTGGCGTACTAAATGTTCGAGCCAGAGGTGAAAACGTAGCTGAAAGGGGCCCACTGGCCACTGTATTACGCCCACTAGCCAACACTCAGAAAAAAGCGTGAGAAATGATGGTGAATCCGGTTGTAGATGTTTGTACTAAAACCCTAATTCCATGGTTCTCATACTGTGCGTCGCGACGCCCTGGTGCGTCGGTTTGATTTTCCGAGGGCGTTGCACAAAAGTAAACTCAGTGCAGTTGTATTCATTGAACTAATAACAGTAAAATTCAGTGCAGTTTTATCATTTTACCAAAGAATATTGTTCAAGTGCGATCATGCCAACAGCTAGTAGATAGCCTATTAGTATCTCATGACCACGCAACTGCAGTTGCTGTTTAGTAAGCACTATGTTTACTGATAAACGCATTGCACAATAGTTTCCTTTGCGTCAGACAAATAAAGGCTAGACACAAGTAGTCAGTTATAAAATTAATCAACTTGCTGATTGCTTAGCTTAGAACGAATTTTTATTTAAATTGGCTTACTTGTGTGATATCTTTGCTAAATTGAATAAATCAATATTTCTATGCAAGCGTCGGATAAAAATATGCTTGACGCATCAGATAAAATTGCGGTGTTCGTTGAAAAGCTATCGTTGTGGGAGGGAGATAACAAACGTGTCTGATATTTCTCAGTGCTTTACTTTTATTTGAACAAATGTGCAAATCAAACAAAATATCAGGTTCGTTTTTTTCGTGCTTTTATCAATTACATATGGAAAACTTTGATAATATTTGTCTTCATTAACATCTTATTTCTGGTGCGTCGTAAGTCCAGCAAACTTTTCCGAAGGCATCGCAACGAAAAACGTTTGAGAACCACTGCCATAAATCATCAGAAAATACTCCGAAATATGCAAATAAACAACAACCTGCTGAAAAGCAAAATAATACTTACGTCGAAATATAAACTAAGTGGGAGCCCGATTTTTACATTTAACTTGCCAAAGGGTTCCATTTGCCCTTCTGCCTCCCCCGTCAGTTACGCCACTGCTGGCACGGCGTCCTTACTTGCAAAGAAAGTTGACTAACCTTGTGGGGATCGGTTGTGAGATAAAGAATTATACGAGATGTCACTATTCCAACGTTGCAACTCTTCGAAAAAGAAGAAAGTGCTTAAGCACAAGAAGTTTTCAGTCTTAAACTACAAGTAAAAATTGTACCAGAGCCTTACTTTTTCCCTGTCGCTTGATTTGCGAAGGCTGCATGTTGATTTTCGTAAGGTTGCAGACTTATGCTCCAGCACTACGTCAGGTTGGTTATTTCTTCAACCATAATAACTTTCACAGCCAGTCTGTTTTAGCGGTCATGATCACCAACGTTTCATCGACTTTTGTGCATAAAGTCAATTAATAATTTTTTGCAGCAACATGGAAATAAAAAAATATCCGTCATGGTTTTATCAGAGTAGCATTTTTAAAGGATTCTTACCATTCTGAAATTCACGTATTTATGAACACGGTTTGACAAACCAATTAATATAGGTTATTTTTTAATGTAGTTACCTAAGTACATTTTATGGTTCGTTATCGTTTAACGAGGGAGGAGCAGGGAGGCTTCGCCTCCCCTGGTAAAATGTGTTAGACATAGTTTAAAAAATTTGAGCCCCTCAGAAAACTCTTCGCCCCGCCTGGTGTCCCAAGCTGGTTACGGGTCTGTGCCTACCAGATTTGTTGGCGCGTACTCGACCAACTGTACCATTCAAGCATAGAAAGGGACGCGGCACCACGCGCCTTATGCTATAAGCTGAGTTCGACGCCTGGTTGGTAGAACCCAGGCCCGTAACCATCTTGGGACACCATGGAGGCGAACAGTTCTCTGAGAGGTGCCCAAATTTTTTAAAATATGTCCAACACATTTTTCCAAGGGGTGCGAAAATTTTGCAGGGGGTGCGTCGCCCTCCTGCGCCCCCTAGTTATGGGCCTGGTAGTACCGAATATTTGAAAAATAGTAATTGTGTTCTGAATGACGTATTATGAAGCCAGTGAAAAAAATGAACTCCATTTCGCGCTGCATATAGGGTGATTTTTGTTTTTCCTGGTCAACGGGACTTTTAAGTACGTTTCAATATCCGATTGAATAAGTGTTGATATTTAATAGAACTTCTTACGATAAATCACGGGTGTATTGAAAACCCGTTGCAATACTTCAAATGCAAGTTTGCTTCTTGATTTTCGACCATGTAAATAATAAACAGTAAACTGCGAATATTGTCCAGTAGCTGATATTAACATAACGCTGTAAGTTCGATGTTGCAAAATTTAGTTTAGCCCAACGGAACAGTAATGGGCACCTTATACCCAACAGTCAACACTCTGCCAATCATAATACAGTAAACCTCGGATAAAACTGGGGGTACGAATGATTTTTTACGTTTTTCTTTAGAAAAATCTCCGGTTTATCCGGATTTTTTAATCCGGATCTTCGCCAATACCGGATAAAATCTGCTCTTTTCACATCTCGTGATCCGGATTTTTCAGTGAAGTAGTGCACTAATTGGTCTCTAGGAAAGATTCGGCAGCTTTCAGACGCAACACATGCGTGCTAACGATCAACAACGAACGTTTCAGGATTATGATAACAGCGGACGCAACTGCACGCAACATTTGACTAATCCTAGAGACGATTATTGTGTCACACACGGGCATGGCATATCACGTTGAACATAACTTCTGCAGGCACACCGCCGCACCAGGGTTTCGGTCTATTGATAAGTATTGAGTTTGCGTGTGAAGTGTAGAGCATTATCCCTGAACGTCTTGTACTCGGTAAGATGTTTGGAGGGCATTACCTTTCCAAATGGAGTAACTGCTTAAGGACCAGTCACACAAATCTCTGTGTCAGGCCAAAATCCCAGATTTTTTCGCAGCCAAGTTTTCTAAAATTATGAACTTAAGATTGTTCATAACTACCTGGATATGGCGATTACTAATCTGATGTACCATTGTAAATACATCTGTACATTCGTTTTGCGAAAATCTGCTATTGTGTCGTAAATGTGTTCAATTTAAACGATTCTCTCCGATATCTCAGTACCGGAATGACGTCAGGCTAGAAACAACCATCTTCGGTGAATCCGGATCTTCGCCTAAACCGGATAAAATCGTCGGTAAAATCGAATCCGGATTAACCGAGGTTTACTGTATTCAAAACTGTCTTAGCGGCACGGTAATTTCAAAATCATCTGACAGCTCTGGTTGATCTAGTGTAATGTCTAGCGCTTTCTAAACAAGTTAAATTGCTTAAAAATTTTTGTCATATGACAAGCCTTCAGTTCTTCTCTATAAAAGTAGCTGTTTTTACCAGAATGGTGTTCAGATAATTTCCATATGAAGGTTTCATATGATTTTTTGTTCTTCAAAAAATGTACATATTACATATAATATCTCTGTAACTCAGCAAAAGATTGCTAAATTTTCTGCACGCACGAAAACATTGAACTGAAAAGACTTGAGACTGTTCCCAATCGAAAACTTGTTTTTATGTGATCTGCTTTGCAATAAACGAGATTGCACCCCGAGTAATTGCGTGAATCGGTTAACAGGCACACTTACAAAAACAAAACTTAACCCGCATTATTTTATCAAACCACTGCCTTTGCTCATTCCAAAAATTGAGTGCGGTTTTTCTTTGACTTTAACGACTTTTACTTTGCGTTGTTGAGGCTCGGTCCTTGGAAAATGGTGACCCTTATCATTTCGCAGTGCTGTAGTTCCGGACAATCGAGCTTTAGTTTATGAAACTAATCGAGTGTTTGTGTTCCGTTGACCAACTTTTGCACTATTCCCGACTTTTTCTCGTACTTACTGCGCCACTTGGCCCTGTCGCGCCAAATTGTTGCTACAATTTCAACGTCTTTGTTCCATTGCACCCTTTTCGATGCCTCCAATGCACAGTGGGCGGGAATTGTTTTTAAAATCCGTTATCAACAAATATTGCCAAAGAAAAAAGCTGATACGGCTGCATACAAAAATTTGTTTACCCTCTAAGAAGGAAAACGCTATGAGTCGAATTACTTCGATGGAGTGCTGACATAATTTTTATTACCAACTCCTCACGAGTCATGAAGTGTTGCTCTTTACGCCTGCTCTAAGGTTCTAACTTTCGCAAAAGTCTAAATGTGCTCAAAAGTCTTTTCACCAATTGACGTTTCCTTGACCTGGAACAACTATATTAACCTACAAGCTTGCTGGTTTCTAAACAACAATAGGAGCATCCCAATAATAAAGCTACTTAGAAGGAAAAAAATTGAAAGGTAAAACTTACATAATAGATAAATACAAAACGGATTTACTGGTCTATTTAAGATCTGTTCATCAAAAGCAATACTCTGTTGATTCTGATATATTTGCTCTATGATTAACCAGGTCGCGCAGATTGCGGAGGAAGCACCAACAACTTTCCTCGTATTAGCTGAGTTCGGTTGTCTTGATGAAAAAACGCGATAACAAAAAAAGAATGATTAGGTTTGGGTCACGCGCAAGTCATTTCGACGGGTTCTGTAAACAACGAAATCGAATTCAAGAGCACACGACAAACGTTCCTGACCCATTGTCCTTCACCCTGGTTGTATGTTTCCAAAGAAAAGTTTCGTGTTTCACCGTCGAGGTTTCATTTTCTTGAACAGTCTCTTGACTGAAAGGATTGATTGGCTTTACACGCGAAGAAAAATCAAATGACGTCACGCTTTCCATGTCAGTGCCGATGGATCCATATCAATGCCGATGGATTTTGTGGGAGGGAAATTTTGTGCAGCAAACGATCACGTAAACTAATGAAATTATTACATGAAAGCAAAGTATTGCCATGATTTATTTTCGGGTTGATAAAAAACGTGAATACTTAGATAATACCAAAAACGTGGAAACTGTAGAGTTAAGTAAACATGAAAGTTGGAACACATCACTTTCCCAAGGATCAAGATAAAATAAACTGCTGCATGATGGTCCATACCGGGTGCTAAGAAGCTTTGAAACGTTTATAATTTTTTTGGCGAAAATGGATCTACTGAAATTCAAAAAAGTTTTATTCAAAAAGCTCTAGCGGCCAAAATACATTGTAAAATTTGTTTTCAGTTTTCAAAAAGCTGTCAACATAAAAAATTGTCAATATCTTAATTTCTTTCAGCACCTGAAAGACCTCATGAAAGAATGAACAGTTTTGAATTGTAATAATCTGCATTTAGGAAATGAGGCTGATGAAAAATTATTTGATTTTTAAACCGGGGTTAAGCTGTGCGTGCGCCAAGTTTGCCAATGCTTCGGAACGAAAATGTTTTTGGTGCTTGTTGCTCAAGTTGAATAACAAATAGAACCTTATAATGATAAGCTTGACTCTATGGCGTGGCCGGTCTTTTCAACCTTCAACAGTATATTTTGGTCAGTTACTATCATGGAATGCGCAAAATTAACCAAACCCATCAAACATCGGTCGTTGCGCGCGCCACCAAGGACTGGGCTCGGGTTTTAGGCACAGGGTCCTGTTCGAAAAATTCAAAAATACAAGTTCAAAGAAGTAACTTTCACCAAATTCTTGTGCCTTCTACACTTTGTTTTATTCAGCACTTATTTTGGACCATCACAGTCTGCAACAGCAAACAATCCGTTTTAAGCCTCAAGACTACATGATTTCTGTGACTAAACGTAAAAATCGTCTTTTTGCTCTGCTCAGGTGTCTCTTTACCAGAGTGCATGAGTAACACCAAACAAAATGGCAAATGACGTTTTAGGAGCACAACGCATATTTTAACGACTCAACAATCATTTTCAAGCTCACCTGACCTGAAAAAGCAAACTTATGGTATTTCGAAATATATAATTTTTTTTCAAAAACACGATTATCCGTGGGAGGCACGTGAGGCGACTCGTACCAACATAGTAAAATTCCTTTCTCAGTGCAACCGAGGTTAACTATGAGCCAGCCACGTCGAGTCAGCTTGTCTTGTCAGGGAATTCTCTCATGGGATACAGAGATGCAGTTACGAATCTTGCCCATCAATCACAAAAATGGCATTGGAAACCAGATGTACTACAACAGCACAGCTTTTGTATCACACGTGAGGAACCCACTGTCATCTTGTCCTAAAATCCTCTTACTCAAAAAATACAAAACATTTGAAAATTTCGATAGAACTGCTCGACAGAACGCTTTGAAAAAATCAGCTTCTGAAGAGACCCAGATTAGTGAAAGAGCTTAAGTTGTGTCAAAATTTAGTTGAAAACTGACTTTGCCAAGCTGTCTAGAATACTGTACCTTGAGCAGGGTTGGCTGATGTTTTAGTACTGTTGCATATCAAAATAGCTGCTGAAGGTATTTAATGCTTTACAAAAATAAATTTTGACTTACACAATAGACAAAAGCATGTTACCGGGATTTTCATTACACAAAAATGTGGTGGGTTTTTCAGTGTTTTTTGAACGTTTTTTTTGTTTGGTTTTGCGCAAAATCACAACAACCCTGCAAAGTAACAGAGTAAAAGATACTGTGGAGTTCATAATTTTTATCTGAAAGCTTCACGTTAATTTTGGTATAATAGAGGAACTATCGAGAGTGGTGTTTCTGAAAGTAAAGATGAGGGAGTGATTATACTGCCGGGTTTCTGCTCTTGTAGAAAATAGGCAGCTATGATTTTGATTGAAGGTTGCAAACTCGTATCAGATGGATCCCTGCATTTAACTGAAAAATGTTGGGATGTTGCAGTATAAAGAATACAGGTTAAAGTGCAAAAGCAAAATCCTGACAAGGATGTTCTTTTCTAATACTGTATTATTCAACAGGAATATATGTAAGCATGTATTGCAGCTCAAATGTATTGCGAATCCAGTCGTAGAATATTTTAATCCACAAGAGTACTTCAAAACCATCCATTTATTACATTCTCGGAGAAAACCGAAGCACATCAACAGGGCCGGTGAAAGGGGAAACAGAGGGGTCAGGACACCCGGGGCCAGGAGTCGTTTGGGGTCTCGCAAAGTGAGAATATGCTGAAAAATGATATAACTTGAATTGAACGTTCAATGTATTGATTATATCACTGACTTCCGCATTATGTGCAGGCCTCAATCTCGACCATGTTTGCATCACTGACAGCTGCCGCAGCGGATTTAACTCGTACAGGGTCCTACACTCTACCCCAAATTTTTGAGGCTCTTGATCAACTGTAAACTCGTGACTTCTATAACGAAATTTGTACCTCAAGTAGTCTACGCTAACACCCGATTTTGCCAAAGCGTTTCACAGGGCACCTTAAACAGTTTCATTGGCACCCTGGGAAACTAGTGAGCTTGGGCTTCTAAAAAAGACATAGCAGAAGTTATATTGCATGATGGATTTGACAAGCAAACAAAACTTCGTCACAAATCAAAACTATCGCGACCAGTACCCACTTGCCGTGTTCTCATTTGCTGGGGAGGATGATATCGTTGTATTGTTGCTGAAACCACCACATGGTGTCACCCATGAGACGATGCGCGTGACCGACACGGTTCTCGTCTATCACAATCACCTGTCTATATCACGGTGGCCACGGTTCTTCTCTTTACGCCAGAGTCTCCAAACTTTTTAGCCAGAGGACCGCATAAGCTATTACACAATAGTTCGAGGGCCGGACATCTTACATACATACTATGATTGTATCGGGATGTGTTGCATTCTACCAAATAAATAATTTTTTTGTAAAAATATTATTTTTCAATAATGACAAAATGTCTTCGCGGGCCGGATGAAATGACTTCGCGGGCCGTAGTTTGGAGCCCCTGCCTTACACTGATGAACGCACGCTGAACCAGTGGCGGATCCAAACCAGACGTTTTGGGGGGCAGTCAAATAAGCGGGCGCCAAAAAGTCTTCACTTGTTCACATATACCAGCTTCTCTGCGACAATCGTTGGATATCACATAAAAGTGGTTACCTTTTCTGGGCCAAGAAAATGGCTATTTTTGTTAGTCGAACTACTGTATGCAATCTTTAGGGGAATCACCACACTTTAAAATCGCCTTTTATCATTAATTCACAAAAAGTTTGAAGCAGGTCCAAAAAGATAGGTCTATTTTTTACAAGCTGCACATAATTGAGAACGCTATGGGTGTCCCAAACAATCTTTTATATCTGCAGTAAGTGTTTGAAAGATATGCACCAAAACAGTGGTCTCCAACCCTTTAGTAACCGCGGACCGTTCAATGCTTGACAATTTTACCGCGGCCCGGGAGTACTGCACTCTCGCAACAGCGTTTCTATGGGAAGAATCGACCATTCACATGCCCAGAAAACGAGAGGTGCCATCACCAGCATACATTTTGTAATTTCGTGGCCCGGGGTTTGAGGACCACTGCCCTAAGCATGCTGCGCGCTAGTGTTTGACGTTGTTTTGGATATCCGCACATCGGAAAAAAACAATGTCTGAAACGTATTCCTAACTGCTTGGAAATAGAATGCAGACGTAGGCCACTGCGGAGCGGACTCACGGACTGCAGCGATAGCAGACCTGAAACTGGTTTTAGCTTTGCAGATTTCTAAAATCTTGCGTCAGTTGTAAGTTTTCTGTATTTATTGCCTTGCTATCTTCATTACACTGCTTTTCCTTTCAAAGCTGTCACCAAGCATTAAAAAATGAACTTTTACAAAAACAGACCAATTTTGCACAGCCCAACAGCAAATCCAGAACTGTGCGAGCGAAAGAGATCGTGTTTGTGATTGCTGGGCAGTTCTCACGCGTAAAAGAAATAAGCGAACAGGAGTATTATTACGAAACAATACGAATGTTGATTCTAATCGGCAAGATATTGGGTCAAAGTCCGTCACGTAAATACTGAAGTTCAACGAAGTGTAAAGCATTGTTTAGTTTAGACTGAGTATTTTCACCTTTGTTTCTACTTTGATTAGCAATAAAAGGGGCGCATATTTATCAGAGGGGCGCCATTCCCAGATCGATGTGTTCCTGTATGCCGAAGCCGAAGTTTCTGGTTTGCCGAGAAGTCGTTCTGACCCAGTTCGTATTAGCGCAACTTAGCATGCGGTGTGCTCCTGGGCCCGGTATTTCTCTCAACGATCCTGCATATCCAGGTGCGTAACCAGGTTAGATGGCGCCCGGGTCAAGAAACAAGTTTGGCGCCCCCATGTTCGTATCTGAGGTCTTTTGGAAGGAAAGTGTACTGTATTGAAGAAAGAACTTATGACATTGTTGGGACCTTTCGGCGCCCCCGCAGTGATGTGGCAACCCCATAGTGAATCGGCGACCGGGGAATTGCGCCCCCCTTGTTATACCCTCGTTACGCCCATGTGCATATCACAAGAGCTTAGTCTACTTTAGCACTCGTGTGCCTACTGATTAAGTTTGGGCAAATTGCTATACTTGTAAGAACTCAAAAATATAAAATGCGGTACATTTTTGGACTAATGGGAAGTCCGATGCCTTTGACTTGGCAACAAGAACCTACTACTTGACTTTGTCTAGCTGTAAACACTTTTACATATTATTCAGCTTAATGCAAGGCGAAAAGGGTAAGGTCATTTTCTGCGCGACGTGTAAACAATGGTGAGAACCTTGAACTTGGACTTTTCAGCCGGTTTTATCAGAAGCGCCGGAGGCGAGGAGGTACAGGGAAAGCTGTAGCCTCCCCAACCAGAGGCGAAACGAGGGAGGAGCAAAGGGGGAACAACTTCCCGGGCACCGAGTTTATTTGGGGGCGGCAAATCACTGCGGGGGCGCCGAAAAGTCCAGACAATGTCACAAACACTTTCTTCAATACAGTACATTTGCTTCCGAAAGACCTCAGTGTCGAACATGGGGGCGCCAAACTTGCTTCTTGCCCGGGCGCCATCTAACCACGTTACGCCCCTGTCCCCAACTATTTTTCTTTCGGGATAAAAGTCAAAACAAACATGGAAAAATTATGGTGGGAAGTTGCAGTGCCTTCAAAATTTGTTTTTGTCAATTTAAGACTTTTCAGGTATTAATGGGATTGGGGTGATTACTGCATTTCATGCGTCTTTTATTACTTAGATAAATTTGTGAAAATTTTTAAGAATCGGCTTTTTGGTCATGAACATGAACACACCTTTCGGGTGACACGCTACAAGCCCCTAGTTTTTTTGGCGCCCTATGCTTTATTCTCCAAGAAAATTTCAAGCAAAGCATTTTCTCATTTTGCCACATTTTACCACAATAGATAAATTAATGGAAACTACCTGAAATAAAAAAATATTCGGCAAGTTACTGGACTATCTGCACAGGGACTTTTGCTTTTCAGTTTTCTAACTTTTAATATAACTTTGGTTGGTGGCCAGTCCCTGTTAGTGCATGCGGGGTGAATTAAAGGAGCGTCTTTCTCAGGACATATGTCAAATATCTTGAAATTCGAAATGTGCTCATATGCATGCAGCTTTAAATCAGTTGGGCCCGGTCACGATGCTTCCATAAAGCCACAGCCTGTTATGAAACCATTTACACGCTTAGATGTAGAACCCAGCGGTTTTCAAGGACTGAATGCAGCGGCTCTGGTGGCTTTGCACATGCACATGCGATATTTCCACAAAATAATTTTTGAATTCTCGTTCAGGAAAAAATGCAACGAGCAGACATGCCACGCAAATGTACATAAACGCTGTACGTTAGCATTGTTTTCTTTCCATCACAGTTAACTGCGCGCATTTCGCTTTTATTGACTTCAGATGTTTCGCCTTTTCGTGCCACTTGGCTTGATGAAATGCCTGCCATTAACTGTTTTAGAATTAGCATCGGTTTTGAGTTTTACAACATGCGATCACGAGATTTTGTTTCTGCTGCATTAACTGTTCACAGAAAAACATGTACAGATGTGATGCCCAATTTTTTGACCCAAAAGCTACATTTCAAGTCACCAAACTCCTGAGATCTTCTAATTCAGTGTCAACATCGCAAACCCATTTCCATCAGTGATGCATAAACTTGTCTCAACCACAGTAAAACCACGTTGGCGTCATGGGCGTTGAAAGGGGATGGCAGGGGGGCTTGGAACCCCCCTGGATTTTGAAATGTTCAGCAAAAAACGTTTTTTTCTTAGTTTCGAGTGGAAAAATCAAATTTCACCACTTCTGCCTCCCCTGGAAAAGTTTGGAAGAATCCCCTAGTGGCCCCCTCCCAGAGCCGGATTAAAGGGTAGAGGGGCCCGGGGCAATTTTTACTGGAGGGCCCCTATGACGTAATTCATGACGTCATCGTTTGTAAAAGTTATGTTTTCGCTGATTAGCAAGGTTCCCGTTTGTTTTTTCCGGTAGTCGAGAATG
>Ga0210059_1002479_pt1 | contig 28946 bp, 18 predicted proteins | sample Ectturendosymbi2_FD_188042 | JGI IMG/M metagenome (GOLD analysis project Ga0210059, IMG submission 188042) | Ecteinascidia turbinata endosymbiont from Florida, USA - Sample 2 (SPAdes) (version 2) | ecosystem: Host-associated > Tunicates > Ascidians > Unclassified | place: Key West, Florida...
TAATGCAATTTTCATCCATTTACAATTTTTTTTTGTCAAATTTGATTGCATTTTTGAATTCCTCACCCTTGAAAATGGTACAATACCAGTTTTCATCTCATTCCTAGCAGTAGAACTATGGATTTTACTACAATATGTCTTTTTTGCTCATCGCGAGCAACGCCACCTAGTGATACACTCAAAAGCAAATAACTCAGCTGCCCCTTGATGGATTTCAATTATGTTTTTTTTCCAGACCATTTTACATGTGGGTGCACCTTATATAAAAAAATGAGGCATTTTTGTGACATTGTGTTACACCCCTTGTTGGATTATAATGATTTGACCCTGTTTTGAGGTGAATGCACACTATATCATGGGTTGTTGCAATCATAAATTTTCGTCTGTGACTGTCATAATTATGAATCTGGCCAGGTATGCTTGCGTTAGTTTGGGGTTCACGTTTGGAAGTGAATGCAAGTCATCTGAAGGTTTTTCATAAATTATGCCATATATGTATGCGTTTTTTGAAGATTCACTTTATTAAGGCGAATGCAAACTATATCATGAGTCACTTTGACTTTTTGTTATATCATATATGCATGCGTTAGTCCAGGATTCAGTTGTTAAACTGAATGCATGTCATATCATGATTCATTGTTCTTAGAGAATTTTGAAAAGGGGTTTTTTTACGGCAATTTACCCGAAGATGGAAGCAAGGGGAAGGTGTAGAGTTTAAGATAGTAAAAAATATTGAATAGAGGTGGGTAGATTGTTGTATTTGTCCGGACTGGGGGTTTTGAAATTTTCGTTGATTCGTTCTTGCTTCCGTTGCGTAATTGTAATGTTTTGTTTCATTCTTATCTAGCGTGAAGTGGATGGGATGAAGGTGTAAATATGAAATTCGCTTCATTGTTACATCTATGTCAGGAAGCATGGATCTGGCGTTTCTGTCGATTATCTTTAAAAAGGTGTTGTTCAATAGAGAGGTAGAGATTCTTTCTGCCATGGTAATTTTGTTTTCTTGGGTTAAGACAAAGGGTATTTGAGTCAGTACAAACAGGCTTATCAAGCACAGGATTGTACAGGGTTGTCCACATAGTAACAGGCTTGTCCACATAGCTACAGGGTTCAAGTTTTTTTGAAGTGGCCATCCGCCGCAAACAAAAATAGCAGAAAAATAATCTCTACCCAGTAAATTGCATAATTAAAATCTCGTAACTTCTATGCTATCAGAATATCAAAACTTCTTGCTTGCAAGGCCTATTAATCAAATTTCGGCTTCGTGGGCAGAAAATGTGTTATGATAAAAATTTATTTAGATAAGTGAATGCTAAAGTGAAAAAAAATTGTTTGAACCAATACTGATAATCGTCATGTGTGAGTAGAGTTACATCGTACCTTCTTTATTTCAAGTCTTTTTTACGTAGTCTGGGGTTTGTTTGGAAGTTATTCCAGTTTGGATGATAAAATGGTTTGGAACTTTGATTTTTGGTTTGTGATAAATGTGCAGATATTTTTCTGCAGTCACACGCGATATGACCTCTTATTTTGTAATGGAAACATTTGCACATATCGATGACCTTTCTTGGATATGTGTTTTGCTGTTGCTTATTTGATATTTTATGTTCGCTGATTGTCACTAAGGTTGTGGAAATGTTTTGTAACACGTTGATCAGTTTGTCTAATTGCTCTCTGAATGTATATAGATCCTCGCGTATTGCTTCTTGATCCTTATCTTGCAGATCTTGTGATGTGTCTGCTATTGTTGATTTCATCGCTTGTGTTCGGTCAGTATTGTTTTCTTGTTCGCAAGCAGGGCTTCTGTGTAAAGGTGTGAAATCCTTGCTGGATTGCTCAGTGGATTTCCACTCAGGATTCGAAAGTGCAATGTCAAATGTTTGCTTAGTCATATTATAGTAAAGCTATGTGCTGGAAAGATATAAAAATTAAGAATTACTTTAGTTTGATCATTGTCAGCGAAATGTGTAGGCATAGTTAGACTTGTTGCAATAGAAGGATGTCAGTCATTGCGCTGTTGCTAGTGTGAAATTTATGCACAAGGTTTGGCTATTTTGAAAAAGTGTGGCAAGCGGTTGCAGTCCGTGAAATGAAAGTTTTCACGTAATGTGGGGAAGTATGATTTGTATTTTGTGTATGAGTTTAGAGAGTATAAGCTCTTTAAAAGGTGTGGCTGGTAGGCCTAGGATCGTATAATTTGTCTCAAGTGGCATGTCCTTGGGATGCGTTTTTTTAAGTGTTGTCCCAGATGTTTTGCAAGGATATATTTTAAAGTCATAGTTAATTTCCTTCATTTAATGTTCTGTTTTGTAGATTGCGGACAGTTTTTTTTTTTATGAAGTGGTCCAGACATTGGCGATTGTAGCAAAGGCGATATTTATGACGTGTTTGCTTGGTGTTATTCTGGGGGTTATGTTTTAGTTCTTGCCGTCGAAAATTGACCCGTGTGATGGTGATTTCATGGTCATTATCAAGTATAGACTGGCATGATTCATATTGTGGGTCTTATAATTGTGAAGATGCACATTGTGCCTGAGGAATCTTGAGGAGCTATGTCCTTTCTGTTGTTAAACCTGAGCACATGCAGTTGTGTATTATGTCATTCTTTCTGTTCAAACGCCGGTGCGGCCTGTGTCACCCTCAGCAAAGTGTCCGGAATGCTTGGGATGGGTGTCCGTGTATTTGTTGTACCTGCTTGCTGTTGCTGGACCAGTTGATTTGTTTATGCTAGTAATGGAGGAGGAGGTTGGGATGGACATTCATCAACCTTGCGTTTTTTTTACAAAATGCTTGAAGAGTTTTGTTTGCGGCATTTTCAATTATATTTTTGTTACAATGTTATAGTAAGGTTAAATGCGTCTGTAATGGATAAAAAATATTAGGAATTGTAACAAAGTTTGTGTGTCATATATTGCAAATGAAACAAAATAAATGAAACTGTTAAGTTCTTGAAATATTTTATGCAAATATGTAAATGTGAGTGTGTTTTATTCGCAGGGAAAAAATTTTTTTTATTTAAGATGTGAGACGAATTTGGAATATCATTGGAATTGCTATTGGTTTTTCCTTGCGACATTTAAAGCATGTAATGAAGAGATGTCTCTGATTTGGTTTGGCGCATGGTGCTATTGAAGTAAATTAGCTAATAGCTGAGCTTCACTATCAACCTGAAAAGGTTTGCACAATTGTAAAAAGCTTGTCTTAATTCTTGCAATCTCAAACACGTAAAAATTACATAAGAAAGTTTAACGTTGGTGTGCATATAAGAATTATTATTATCTTTAAAAACAAAGTATAGGCGATATTCTTCTGCCTGTTTCGAAGCTTTAGAAAAAATGTAACTGGTGAATAAATGAGGCAAATTTAGACGTAATTTGAAACGCTTGAAAAATTAGCAATTTTTAGGTAATAAATCTATCGAGCATTTGAGCGAGATATGTAATATTTGCATTCGATATATGCGTGAGTATCGTCGGTTGGAGAATCTTTTCAAAGTATGAGGCTAATTACAATGGGTGTTAGCGCCCTTTAAATGGAGAAAGGTATTAATAAAGGTACAGTAGATTAACTGACATTGAGAAACTCTACAATAGGCGTCATGCTCCTATTGTTGTGACAAATTGTCATCGCTGAGGAATACCTGTAAATCTTTAGCAGATGTTTAAAAGATTTAGTTAGTGCGATGAATCTGGTATTGCTGGATTCGAAGCTTGAGAAAAAATAAAATGATTCGACTAGATTGCAAATATGCAATTTACGTGTGACGTATGCGCTGGTATGGTCTGGATTTTTTTAATAATATGTTGTAGGATTCAGACTGAAGCATCGAAGGGAAAACATGCGATTAAGCTTGGCCTGGTTACGGCAAATCGTATCAGCGAGAAGAGTGGTTGGAAAGTGACTGCATTTGCTGATGAGTGCAGCGCAAAGCGTGTGAAGTGGGCTGAGTTTGAATGAAAAGAAAATTACTTTTGAAATCTTACTTGAAGCGTTTTTCAGAGTGCTGCCATCATGGTAGCAAGCTATTTTGATTCGGGAAATGTTTCTGCAGCAAGTGGAAACAAGATGTTATTCGCGGAAATTGCAGAATTGAAAAATATTGTGACTTCACGCAGATATAGAGTTAATATTCGCAATAAATTATGGCGTTCTGCAAGAATGAAAGTAGCGAAATCCATTGGAGGCAATGTTTGTCATACAGATGTTCCGAACTATTTCTCAGTGTAGAAAGTGAGTTTGTTATCGATTAAAGCTCACGAGTGCGCATCGTAAGCATTATGAAATAAATATTAAACTGAATGAGGAGTTTGATATAGGATTAGCATCTTCAATGAAGAACAACGGATCAGACTTGCCAGGTCAATTAATGTAGAGCAATGCTGGTTGAACTAATTTAAAAGCAAAATGATGCCGTCACCTATAGTATATTTGACAAATGTAATGATTAAAGCTGACACATTTGAAGTTTTATGTGAGCGCCTTGAGTGTCAAATGTAACGATATTAGTTAATGAAAAGATGATACATAAGTTCAATGTCACTTCAGCAATGAGCCAATGAATAGGTTTGCAAAGCAAATTAGTGGCCTACATTGTGTTCCAGCGGTTAGGCAGGCGTCTTTTTTGGAATGGTTGCAAATAAATGTATTGTGTCGCAACTGGGTTCGATACCAGGTGCTGCATAGGTAGTCAAAAAATGTTCAAAAGAAATGATTTGGTGAGGCCAGTAAAAGCATGAGAAATTTTGAAATAAAATATTGACCATAATGTGTGGGTTTGGCATCTAAATCACAAATTATTAGGTTCACTGATTTGGATAACATGTGCAAGAGAAATGCAACCCTAATGTGTAGCACAGGGTTCTTGTTGACAGCGACAGATTAAAGGTACTATGAAAATGTGCATGGAATGCGTCACCACGTAGAGAGCGGACGCATCGCTGAGCAAGAGTGGGTCACGGATGAGTCGTAACGATTTTGGGCCATTTCGTGCTGCTGTGTCAAAAATGTGTCAATAAGCCGTTTGGCTGGTCGTTCGTTGGGATGATTTGCAGTTTGTAAAAATTCTAAAAGTGTGTATCGTATGTAATCAAAGGTGTTATACCGTCTTGTAAAAAATGCGAATGGTTTCTATAACTATTATAAAAAGTATTAATGCATTTGAAACTTCATGCATATAAAATGTCGTGAATTGCAAAAATATCTTGAACAAAGATGTCGTGTAAAGTCGTTCAGCAAAAATTGAAATTGAGGTGACTTTACTGCTATGTCCTCCTGTTAATTCGTGAAGCAGTGGTTTGTGAAGAACGCGTGTGCTGATCAAGAAACGTTTTCGATGGGAAGCTATGACGACGCTTGCTGTTGGTAGTCAACGTCACTGATCGCATGTGTTGAACGTTTCCGCGAACGGTGTTTGAGATGCAATGTATTCGGTGTTCACCCTGTGTGAATATGGTTTGGCATGATTGACGTCGCAGAGGACCGCAATTGTCATGCAGTCATGCATTTACCGTGCTTGGTAGCAACGGAGACCAGTAAATTTAAGAATTTTGAAGTTTCGGAAATGAGACTGTTGTTGTGAAGGTTATTGAACTGGGCCCACTGTTCTATAGATGGGTTGAAAGAAACTATAAAAAAGAGCACAAACAAAAATACTATTATTAAGATGAATTGTTGCAATACTTAAACGTTTCCAGTCTGTCGGTTATACAAGAGTTGTAAACGAGGACAGTTGGGGTACTTCACTCGTTGCAATAAAACAGTAATTGTGGAAGTAATCGTGAGATTATTAGGGCAATTGATGTTCGTTGAATATAGAAAGCGCTTATAGCTTTCTTGGCAATTGTTGAGTAAATATAAACACTAAAGTTCAAGCATCAGATGTTCGTAGGAACTGTTCATCCAGGCATCTTCTCCTGTGTACAAGATTTGATTGTTTCTGTACGTCATCTGTTTTCTCTTCCAGCTTGAAGCATCATGTGAAATGGAAGTTGTATTTTATAATATTTATTGAAATTGTCGGTTGGTAATTAATAGTCTAAAATATGGAAAAGTTTATCAAGTTTGTGGCGTTTCATATCTGAGATAAAATATTACATTACAGTAATTGCTTTTTCAAAATGTTGATTGTTCCAAGGCATTGTTATCAATATCTATTTAAAAATGTGAATACTCTTCTCCACAAGGTGGTGACGTTAAGCCACCGGTTTGACGGTTAGCTGCACTGTTGTAACAGCAAAAGGTCTTGGGAGGGAAATTGTCTATGATAAATATAGACAATGAAAGCATATATTTTATGGGTGAGCTGTTGGCCGTTGGCTATATTCAGAAATAAAATATGGGGTAATTCCAATTAGACTGTCATCTTGTTTCGTCGATTAGGTGTGAACTTGCACCACAGTGATCGGATAAAGAAGTTAAATGTAATTCGCAGGCAGTGTGCAAAGTGAAAAATTGAAAACATGAAACAAAAATTGCAATGAGATTCTGAGCGGTGATGATTTTTCAAAAAGCGTTAGGTTAAGACTAGGTTCTGACTATGTTGATTATAAACATCGCGTACAGGGGTTTACGCAAAACAGTTGTGAAATTCTCATTTTTTGAAAATGCAAGCAAGCAGGGTGGTGCATTATGAGCTCTGCACAACAATATTAGTGGGAACTGCCATTCCACTCATTTCTAGAGCAGGGCGATTCAAAATGGTATAAGTGGTGCTTTCAGTTTCTACGCTTACAGGTAAGGGGTTCAATAACTATATATTGGTGGTGAGTCACTATCAGTGTAATGAGGCTGTAAAACTTAAGTGATCATTGTAACGGTGCGCAGCAAGTGATGTTCCATGTGCGTTTGATGGATTCAAGCTGCGTACATGCGGTTATTAGTGTTCTAATGTGTGTCATTCACTAGGTGGAAAGGGGTTTTGTTTTTCTAGATGCTGCCTTAAAAGCTTAATATAAATGGACAGCATATATGTGCAGAGATCACAGTATACATGTCAATGACGGTTTCTGTGGTTACCTAGTATATGCCAGTAGTTTCTTGACCGTTTTTATATGTTTAAACGATATTGCACCAAAACCTCTGCAAGCAGATGGACTTTGCGTTAATCTTCTGTATGTAGCTCTTGTGATTGTCAACTAAGTAAGCAACGTTCTGGAACGATTTGCGTAAGCTTGTTGTAAGATTAACTGTTTTCTTAGTCGCCTCGCATGATGTGCAGTAAAAACTACAGTCCAGTTTTATTTCAGGTTAGAAACATTTAGACCCGTCGTGTATGAACCAATTTTGTTAGCTGGGTCAGTGTATTTCTGGTCATCGAAAAGATCAAAGATTTGAGCTGTGTATTCCACATCAATCAATATGTGGTCTGTTTTGTTTTTTATTTCACTTGAATATCTGTAGCTCACGGTGAATTTGTTGCAAGAAATTTTATTTATGTGTTGTGCCTTTAGTGTATATAGATTCACTTGAAAATGGCGGCAGTAAACTATTTTTTCTTGTTAGTTGTTGCACTAATTTGGTTTGCAAGCGCGTTTTCAGGGATGAATTGTGTTGCCGCGCTGGGTTAATTGTAAGTGTCGTGTTATGAATTGTTATTGCTGCAAGCTTTGTTCGTCGATAGAAGATTGAAAGTAAATTAAGTGAGGTATGTGTTTGGTTTTCCTACATTGGAACCACTTATATTCGCACGATCTAAGTTTATGTAACAGTAACATACAAAAGACTGTTTTATTTCTATTCTGCCGAAAGTCTGGTGCAGTCGTCGGCACTCATGTCTGTCTCAAAAAATTACGAAATCACGTTTCCACGAAGTTGCCCGAATTTATTTTTTTGTCAATTTTTTTTATCATCTTAGGAACGGGCTTGTTGCCATGGTTTAGCTATTGTGCGGTCAAAGACAAAGAGGTGAGACAGATTTTTAACTTATAGGGTTGAGTATGTGTAGCCTCCAAGGTTCAATCGTAAAATGGAAGCGTAAATTCGTCACTGGATGGTTGTACAAACAACACAGGTTTAAAGAAAGCTGCTACAATTTTTTCTCAGCTGCAAAATTTCACAACCGCTTGGTTGGATGAAAAAATATGTTGTTTAAAGAAGTAATGAGAGCGCGACGTATTAATTCAACAGTTAACAAGAGAGACACTATTTCAATGAATAGGCATGGCTCGAAGACATAAAAGCTAACTTGCACTGAGCTTTACTGTGCTAACATTTAACCATGAACAAAACAAGTTTACATAACAAGTGGTATGATCACCACGGCTCAGATCTTTGGTCTCAAAGTTTATCAGGAAACTGTTGTTACGGTTAGCAAAATTTGGTTTTATTTCACATAAAGCCGAAAATTGTCACTGAGGGTCTACATTGAAACGACCTGCATTTAATTGTGCTAAGCGTGGAAAAACAGAAAAACAACTTTCTTTGACACAGCTGTTTGATCACAACCAAACAGATCCTGTGTTATCAGACACAGGATGTGGAGAGAAGAAACCACGGAATCATATATCAAATGCTGTCAATTAAAGTTAGACCAATTGTCGAAATAAACGGACTCCTTGCGTTCAAACAGGCAGCGCGTTATATTGGCCACCAGATGTAACACAGCTAGAAAGGTTTAAACAAAGGTGAAGGCGTTTGGTAGCTGCGGCCTTGTTACGGTCGATTAATTACTCACTCGCTCAAACCACGGCGCTTAATCAGTTAATCAAGCGCATTCCCTGGAATGCCGGGAGCGGAGCATCGTCGCCTTGTTGCTTTGCTCACAACGACACGTTCAGCTCTTCGTACTACCAGCTCATGGTCTAGTCTAGTGGTAAGTGCGTCCGCTTCGGTGCAGGGTCTTACCAAGACCTTGTAAATTGGTTTTGCAGCCTTCTTACCAGACGCACGGTGTGCAGAAGAGCTGCAGGGAACTCACCCAGAACAACAACAAAAAACAAGTGAACTGACACCTGAAATTGTAGACATTCAGTCGTGGCGCTACAAGACCAGTGTAGTTATAAAGCGCCAGCAACAAACCACCATATCAAACATTCTTCGTACGCCGCGTTAGGGTTAGGCGGCCGTCGTGCTGGTTGGTTTAAGTTGAAGTATCAGTGGTCTTTGCAGTAAGTGGTAGTGAACTCAGCTATCGAGTATCAGCTTGGCTTGTGTTAAACTGCCTTTGTTTGTTGTATTGGCTGCGGCATCTTTCTAAGTGGTTGCCAGGGATAACTGTTGTTGTTATATCTAAGCAGGTGCATTAGGGTTGAACTCCCTGGTGCCGTGAATGTTTGTAAAACACCACGACCTTCTCTCTGGACACATTACGTCCTTCTCTGTAGATACGCCACGATATTGCACGACGCCTTCTCAAGTGTAATTTGACTTTCTGTAACGCTGTTACTTGATCATCGTGGATCTTTTTCTGCAATTGTATGTTGCAAAGAGTTGAACGACTGCTAATCCAAATGTACCGTAAGGGGTTGTTGCATTGAGAGTAGGCTTTGTGCTTTCGCAAGTCATAGCAGCCAACGGAGACGTATCTTTGTAGTTGAGCCTTACACCTGAATAAGTTTACAAACAACGGTTTGTCCCTACATAATTTTACAAACAAGGCTTCTTTTGGAAGCCAGGGAGTCAAGCTTACTTTGATTACATTAAGGTAGCATTACTGCGACTTCGTTAAGTCGAAACTTCCTGGTTATTTGACCTACTCTGATACAAGATGCTGTCAACAAGTGAACCGGCGGCTAGTACTTCAGCAAAGGATTCAGATGGTGTTCTCAATGAGCGTCTTGAGTCAATGAAGAGGACATTGGACATGTCACCAAATTGCAAGGTGAACTTGAAAGTTTGATGGGTAGTTCGCAGTATGAGACAGCCTCTAAGAAAAAAATTGAACTCGATGAAGCTATGTCACGATGCTTAGAACATTCTTGTCCGTACCTCAACTCAGTTCCTGACAAAGCTGACTATAAAGAGCGATGGCTTGAAGCTCGTAACAAGTATTCTGATCTACAAAAAAGAAAAACTGTCTATGGGGACAATTTTCAAGCATACGTTCAGAGTTGTACGGATAGTGACGCTTCTGTGAGTCAAATCGAAGACAAACCCTCCAAGGTTTCATCTGCTTCATCAATCAAGATAAACCGCGAATTGATTGCGCTGCGCAAAGCAAGAAGAGCACTTGAAGTGGAAGCTAAATTGCAACAGGAAGCAATGGAAGCTAAACCTAAACTGCAACTGCGCTTAGCAGACCTAGATGCTGAAGAAGAAAATTTGATGCCCGATGAAGAACAATCAAGGATTTCGGGAAGACAAAGTGAGTCTCATCGTTCTAATGTTTCATTAAAGATATACGCTGAGCAGTTACCTAGTGCTTCTAGGATGCAACCTGAACTTTCTCAACCTGCCTTTATAAGCTTTAACTTTACTAATGTAAAGGATGTTGGACGCATGGTGTACTCAAAACCTTTCAACCAACCGAACCCCTCGTTGAACATACCTAATTTCTCATCTTCACCAGTACTACAACCAACCACCAATCCCCTAAATTATACCACAACCGCCTTCCCTGTAATTCCTATCCCTTGTGTCACGACTAACTCAGCACCTAGAGTAACATTTCCTGAGGAACGTTGGATTAATTACGCTTCATCTCGGCCTGTCTATGCTAATCCGGCATCTATACCTATTCAGCATAGTTCGATGGGGCCGGAGACCACCTGTGGACAAGCACCTAGCAATGCTAACACCATGACTGCTGAGTCACTGAAGTGTCTAGGTTCCATAATCCAACAATGATTCTCATTACCAAAGCGAAGCTTACCTACCTTTAACGGAAATCCGCTCCAGTATTTTGCCTTCTCGAAAAGCTTCCAGGAGACAATCCTTGACCAGGTAAGAAACCCAGCGTCTCAGTTACAATATTTATCGGAGATGTGTGTCGGTAGAGCCCGTGAAGTAATCAAATCATGCTCTGCGATAAGTCCAGCTTCTGCCGGTCTTCGACGAGCCCTAGACCTCCTTTATGAGAATTTTGGGCAAAAACATATCGTGGTTGATGCGCACCTTAATTGTATTTGCAAAGGTCCGCTTGTGAAGCCTGACCAAGCGAGTTTAAGCAAGTTGGCTACTGAATTGACCAACTGTCAAATCGTAATGAAAGCGTGGGGTTGTGGATCGCTGCTTGACAGCCCACAGAATTTAGAAAGCATTTTCAAACGATTACCGATTCATTTGCAAAAATTGTTTTGTAACAAGGTGGAGATAAACTCTGATGTACACCTTGCCACCTTTGAAGAGCTAAGTGGCTTTGTGAAACAAGCCGTTCAGCATAGTAACACCTTTTTTGGTAAAATAGTGGCGAACTCGATGGCCGCTAGAAGGCCTCGGCAAGAAAGACAGCAATTGCCCTCAAGGGTCTTTACGAAGCAAGTTGCAGCAACATCTGAGAATTACGGTTCGACCGTTACCAAAGATAGAACGGCGTGCGTAACTTGCGGTGGTAATCATCCTCTGTATAAGTGCAACAATTTCCACAAGCTACCCGTGCCCGAACGTTGGAGCCTTGCAAAAAGACAAAGGAATTGCTTCAACTGCTTGGGGCGAGGTCACATGAGTAATGGCACGCCGTACCATTACAAGGCTGTCACCTGAGTATAACGGCAGATGACGCAAGTAGTAGATGGGTAGATAAAGATGAAAGTGCGCCAGATGCCACGAATAAATAACACAATCACCTGAGAAGTATATAGGCCCCGAGAGTCCAAACAGTAGTAGAGTGATCATGGCATGTGATCTCTATTGCTGCTTGCCTCGAAAACGCTTTCCCCTTGTAGCGCTTAACTCTACGCAAAATTGGCGCCCAACGTGGGGCATGCGTTGCAGTCACGGCTTAATGACTTCCTGAATTGGAATTGGCAGAAAGATCGGTGCATGGCTGAAATGAAGTGATGAAGCCTTGGTCGCGCGCAAGGCATAATAAGTGGTAAATCGAACCTTCGGCCAAGACGGGTAAAATCAATGGTTAATGGTGGGAGAGATGTAATGGCACGCCGTACCATTACATGGCTGTCGCCTGAGTAGAACGGCAGATGACGCACGTAGTAGCCGGGGAGATAAAGATAAAAGTGCGCCAGATGCCACGAATAAATAACACAATCACCTGAGAAGTATATAAGCCCCGAGAGTCCAAGCAGTAGTAGAGTGATCATGGCATGTGATCTCTATTGCTGCTTGCCTCGAAAACGCTTTCCCCGTGTAGCGCTTAACTCTACGCAAAACATATCAAGGGAATGCTAAAGTCATAATACATGCGCGACATGCAGTAAGTCACCATAGTCTGCTGCATGATGACGACAGCTCAAATCCAAGCTGCAAGAAACCGGCAAGCGATCTTAAGTCGGGTGTGACTGTGCGATCATCGAGTGCACAGGTCAACTATGTGAGTCGGATAACCGTGCCATCCCTAATCAAGATGGTAAAATTGGTGGTTGCTCCAGTGCGAGTGTTTAGTAACGACCAAGCAGTTTGTGCCGATGGTGCTTATTCGGTCATGATAAGAATCAGAAAGGCTTTATGAATTTATGAAAAAGAAAAAAAAATATTTAGGTAGTTATTGTCTTCTTCTCCGATAAAAAAATCAGACAGCGAAGAAATTTAAGAAAATCTGACACCTTTCAAATAGATTTCATCGGTTAATAAACACCAAATGCCGTCCGTTACGGATTCGTCAATCAGGTGCTTCGGGTGTCGAGATGGGGGCAGAACACGGTGGATGTTTGTTTAATTTCAACAACCGTTGGCTCATGAGGAAAGATGCTGGAGAGAGTGGCCCACGCAATGACACCGCTGCGTTATTAAAAGAACAGAATCACAACTCTGCTGAACGATTCATCGACAACGAGTGGATTGCCAAATAGCTATATCTTGGTGATTTTTCATAAGTTTGAATCAGCTAAACAGCTCCATGCAAGGAAAAAGGTAAAATACTTTTGGGTGTGTCCGAGACATCATCTCGTTTAAACGTAAAACACAGTTGTGGATTCATCGAATTGAAAATGGAAGAATATCTGCGTTTTTGGTATTAAACACACTTGCAGAAGAGATAGAACTTGAATTGCGCTGCACTCGTTAAATCTTTCTTGAGTGTCCTACTACATCTCTCCGAGACGGATAGATATATCCCTTCGCACAATTACATCAGAACATTTATGTAGGTGTGAAGTCCTTTTGAGGTGTCAGAGCTACAGGTTTATTGTGAACTGGGATTGCATTGCTGAACAGCTGATTGTGCTGCAAAGTCGACAGCTGTGGAGCTTGACTCAGTTTTGAGTGGATGTCTAAATCAAATCTCTCTTGATTTCTTTCGGCAGGAAACAAAAAGCTCTTTTTCTTTTTCCAACTACATACCAATGTGAAGCTGTCTTTTAATGACACAACTATTTTTAAAACCAAGCACCGAAACCAACTTCAACCAGAAGACGACATTAGGTGTGCATTGACGACCACAAGCCCTTATTTCGACAAACTTGTGAAACAAACTCAAGAGACGTGATTCTCATTGAAATTTGTGAATTTGGGTGATCAACAGAATTTGCTAAAATTCGTGTTTGTATCATTCTCATCGCCAGGATTTCGCAGCAGAGGGGGGGGCACAAATCACAAGGAGGGGCCACATTTGTTAAATACAATATTGGATATATGCAGCAACCGTCACGAAGAAACTTGTAAGCTTTATTCGCATTTACCTCGACCCAGAAAGCTATACAGAATATGAACGCGCAACACGCCGAGCGCCGTCATTTGCTTTTTCGCAACATCGGCAAGGGAAGAGTCAAGAAGTAGCAAATATTGCAAATCGTTAAAACTGCTATCTCCTTGTAGATTGTCCTCGCGCATTTCACCTTTGCCCCTCGCCTTCTCTTTCATGTGGCACGAGTAACACCATATAAGGGCAGTTCGCTATACAGCAGAAATAATGCAAATAGACGACACAACGTAACATTTAAATCACGCCCCGATGACCCTGAGCTAATCCACTTGTGAGGCACCATCTCCCACTGTTACTATGGAAAAATGGACAAGCGCTTAACCCAATATGACGATATTGACGCTCTGAAAGTGCGTTCAATAAATAATTTGTGAATCTTTACTGGAGTGTCCAACGATCACTGTGCTCGTTGCTATTTTCGATGCAAAGACGTTCAGTGACACGGAATCGTGCAATGCGTACTTGGCTGGGGGGAACGCTATTACAGTTTCGATGGACGAACCAAACAAAAACGTCATGGTTAAATGTTTGACTAAACACATGATCTGCGTTAGCTTTTGCAGTTCTTTTTTCTTATTTGTGGTCAACAGTAGCATTCAAAACATAAAATTTCCTAAAAGGCAAGCACACTGCACATACATGTGGCGACCGTGAAGACCAAGGCTGTAAAAATTCCGCATTCACGAGCAAAACACGTCAAGTAAAACGACCCAGATGGTTGCAACTGCTAGGATCACAATTCGCGTGTTTGTAATGTTTTCCTAGTACAAAGAATCGAAAGCAACAAAACCGTCGAGCGAAAGAATGTGAGGTTTAAACTTCCCTTATGCTGTCATTATTGAAATGCGTGTTAAGAAGAAAAAACCTACAATCATCGAATCAAGTAAGGCTGAACAGAGCACAGTAAACAACTGAGGTTTTGTCCTGGCTTTTTTACAATATCACCTAGGAATTAAAATTTGTCTGCATAAGTATGTCGCTTTTAGTGCACCGAATGCTTAGTGTGGAGAACCTATCCTGGAACATTGTGATCCTTTATTTCAGTTTTAATTTTTTTTATCTTGACAAAGACAAGTGACCATCAAACCAACAATAAGGCTCCGCGTGGTTGTGAAGACCAAGAACCACTGATTTAAGGCATCAGACCCAAACGCTGCTCTGTCACTGTATTGCTGTTTGCTTAATCTTGTATCCTTGGGGTAGAGTTTTGTGATTGCCATTTGGCAAAGTGACTTTTGCTTACTATTTAAGCTCATGAAAATCTTCAATGATTGGCTTAGCATGGGATGAGTACAAACTTGCGTAAGTACTCAATAGGAATGAGATTTCTGAATGACTTTAAAGAAACTTTAACAAAACAACTGTATTGCGCAAGATCAGAAGCAACTGTGTCTTGGGGGCCCCTTTGAAGGCAGAATACTGAATTATGATGTGGTTCGGAAAATAGTATATGAGGGGATAATAAATTTTTCACTAATAATGAGGAATATTTACGCACTAAATACCTTAGGGGACCCCTGAAAAGAGGGGACCCGAGGCAATTGCTTCGCTTGCCTTCCCTTAAACACACCACTGTATATAACCCTGGCAATGATCTCATATAAGAATATGAAACCGATTGAACACGTTCTGCTTCCGATATGCGTACTTTCTCACCTGATGCGCGCATGCAAACACTGTAATAAAAGTTGTCTTATTGAACACATTGAAGTTGCTGATGAGTTCATCACTTCAAAAAAACACAGATTTAACGCGATTTTTCATAATTAAACCTAGACACCTAGGTCGACTAAAAAAACAGATATAGAAGGAAAAAAACTCAGTGGGAGCCTTGGCCACATGCGGCGAAACACCTACTACCGTAACTTGAAGTGAACATTTGAAGATTTATTGCGTGTTATTGTTATGCAATAAAGACCAAGCGTACAACAATATGCTACCAAGTTAGTGTTACCATTTCGGCGGTTTTCCCGCACGATTAGGCTGTTTTTTTCGTTGCGTTGTGGGACATTTTTTGCTGTTGCGGGTTGCGTTTTTTGGGCTAGTTTTATAAAAGTGCATGCGTTTTTTTGCTGCTTTTGCGAAAGAGTTTTTTATCAAAAGTATAGTTTTTGTCAATGGTGAAGTTTGTTTTGACTTGAAGTAATGTGATCGCCGGTTTTTCAAGTTCGTTTCTGTTTTCTTGATATAAGATCCAATAGATCATGCCTCGAGATCATGTGATCGTGTGTGTGTGATCGCATGGTTCAGTGTTGATCTTATTCTGCTTCAAGTTTGTGGACAAGGACGTGGTGTTGCTGTGGTCACATAAAACAGTCCATTACTGTGGTTGGGAATCGATACTACGAGTAAAGCTTATACGCATGGAAGATGACGTCACAATAATCAGTTGCCGCCACTGGAAATGGGCCTACAGCCACAGCACAACTCTCCATGTTCGTTTGTGCGGAGAGAGTGTACGGTATTACTACCAGGGATGTAGTGCTAACAAAAAAGGTGTGGGAACGCATCCAAAAAATAGCCACTTTAAAACAGCTTCAAACTCAGTATAAAGCAAAACGTGAAAAAGGTGTGGGAACGCCGTTCCCACGCGTTCCCACCCCACTACACGCCTGATTTCTACATAGCCTATGCTTTTGCTGGAGACAGGAGTGCGTGACTCTGTTAATTTAATTTAAACAGCAGTGTGCAAGTATCGGAGTTTGATGAAGGATTTTATGTAAACCTTTCGGTAGATGGGCCCAGTATGACAACAAGCGATACGATACGCCTATTGCGAAAAGTGACAAAAGGATCTGAAGTTGAACCGCTGGATACAAAACACACTTACAGATAAACAAAACTTACTGAGCACATTGCAATGATTTTGATTTCAAAGAATCATTCTACAATTGCTAAACATTCAAAATGCGGCTCCATTTTCATCTGTGCGTCGTCTGTTTGATGCTGGCTAATACCAGGGATAGCCTACATGATAAGTTAAATCTGCAGATTTAGCCTACAAATCGCTGCACATACTGCTTACCATTCTAGTATAAATGATGCAAGCCTACGTCACCTTCAAGAATTACTTGGCGGTGTATCAGATCAAACGTATTTTTTCTTAGTTTGACGAATTAATGTTGCATTTTCAATTCGCAAAAGATAAAGAAAACAGGAACCATTTTCTCTTCATTACGTGAAGCATATTCTTGATATAGTATGCACCAGGGTTTGCTGCTGTTAGCATTTTATATCGACTGCGATGTGTGGTATTATCAATGACAGTTTGATTGCCGTTACGATGTTACTAGCTTACCTGTTGTTATTTTGTATGTTTGTTGTTGCTTTGTAAAAACGGTCAGTTGTGTGTTGCACAAAGAGTGCAACTGCAACTGCAACAAGGTAATGGTGGTTACTTTCATTGCAAATTGCCAGTTTTATCGCAAAATTTGGGCAATAATTTGGGCTACTTTGGAGTATTTTTGGCTGATTTTGGGCTTGTTTTATGAAGAGATTGGGCTGTTTTTTTAACCAGCATGTGGCAACACTGTTTCGCAACCTGTCTCTGCAGGCAAAGGATCGGATATGAGCGAAATGCGCAGTTGCGCTGAGCATTTCGGGGGCTTCGCGGTCACGACTTTGCCTTGATCAACGTGTTTCGTGTATTGATTGTTGTAAAAAAATGTACTTTATCTAGCCCAGCTAGTCTTCTCTATTTTGTACTGCATAGCAGCAAGATACTTTTGGTGCTTACGACCAACCAAAGCCACACATTTGCGCAGCCTGCTGTTCAGACAGCCAGATGGAGTTAATTGTGTAGTTAGAAGAACCTATTCAGCAATCATTGCTAAGTTGTCCCAAAACAGAATAGTGCAGTTAGTGGATTATGGTTGTTAACTATAGCGTCCACGTAGGCCTTAGTCTGTATTTGTTAACATTTATAGGCGATTTGAGATATGTAAGTTTTGCTTCATTTAATGCGCTTTATCTATGAAAAAAGAATAGCTAGCATTCAAGTTTTGACACAGTGCCTTATAATCCGGTGCGACTTATGGTCCGAAAAATACGGTACGCTAATTAAGCCCAAAGTATAAAGTCTCCATAATTTTACTCCTATTTTGCCTATTTTGCGAAAAGGTGGTACCACGGTTGAGTGAACATGGTGAAGTCATCGAAATGCAAACATGATATGTGCGATGTATTATAGCAAACTCGGTGCGCGACAGGGGCGCAAAATTTGTTTGCCCAGGAGCCCCCAAATTGCTAAGACCACCACTGGGCCAATATTCATTCTGTCATAGGCGTTTTTAGAGTTTTTAGAAGATCATTAAAAATCCAATTTGATGTGAACAGTACAACAGTGTTGTAAAATCTATAATATTTTGTATCACAAAAATATGTTATAAAAATTTCATTATTTGCAACCCACATTTTATATTTGCGTGTTGATGCATTCATCTGAATCCTTCATTTAGTTGCTGATCTTCAGCAGTTGTTTTTGTAGTTCAAACGTTTGGTGGACAAAAAATATTCTTAACATTTTCATAAATTGTTTTTTGACTTTTCAAATACATTTGATAGAATAGATTTACTCGAAACGTATTTAATTATTTAACTTAGTATTCTGTTATACCAATAAAAATTAGGCAAAGATTCAGGGCAATGCATATGAAAGTTGTATCAAGTCTCTAGAATTGCTTACCCTGGGTAACAACTGATTTTGCCTTCATTTCGTCCTCCAAACTCACAACCTATAAAATAAAAAGAAATTTCGTTCTATATTTTGTTTTTCCACCATGCAGAAGAAATATCACAATCCTGCTAAAAAAAAGGAAAAAAAAACTGGTACAAAACATAAAGTGTACTTATTAAAGAAAAACTACTGTGAAGAACTTCGATTTTTCTCAGATATTTATCTCAAACAAACCTTTGTCATGAGAAAAATTGTTCCAGAAACAGCTAGAATCAACAGAAAAATGCAGAATGTAATTCCACACAGTTTCAGTACAAAAACTTTTCCTGCAAAAAATGGTTGATCCAATTAGATTTACCAATAACAAGAACTCACCAGACCCCTTGAAAAACCATGAATATAACCAATGTAACTCTTGCAAGTTTCTAAGAATAACCATGACATCTACGATAAAAAATAACTTCTATTTTGCTAGTAATGGGAAGTTTGTTTGACATTTTTTTCACGAGATTTAATGATAATTAGCTGGCAACACTTCAAATGTATTACCATTTTCGTACAAATCTGCACATCACTAGTCTGTTTACTTACTCATATGGGAAACATCTGTTCTACAGGAAATATATATGTTCCACAAGAAGTATTTCTTGCAGAAATATTTGCGAGCACTCTTTCAACCAGAGGTGATCACGGAGCCGGAGTGAACTCAAGATGGTGATCATGGAGCCGGAGAGAACTCAAGAGGTGATCACGGAGCCGGAGTGAACTCAAGAGGTGATCACGGAGCCGGAGTGAACTCAAGAGGTGATCACGGAGCCGGAGTGAACTCAAGATGGTGATCATGGAGCCGGAGTGAACTCAAGAGGTGATCAAGGAACAGGAATGAACTGTGAACTCCCGTCGGCGTCAACGATTTTTGCCGGATCCGGAGCAGGACCCGGAGTCAGAATTTTGAATAAAAACCGGACCCGGAGTAGGAGTCGAATTTTCAGTTTTTCAGGGCTGGATAGTTGCTTTCACTAAAATTAAATTTCCGCTGACAAGCTAATTTTGAGATTGAACGCTGGCACTTTTCTCTTGGTTAATTTGGGACAGTGAAAATTCAGTACAGGCTGAACAGGATGAAGACGGACGATAGACTTTCGGGCTCTGTTCTGGCTTGTGCATAGCCAATGCTTAACTGCTGTATCACAGGAAAAGTTTTTTTATTTTGTGGATACGTCAGCTACTGGAAGTGTTTCCTCTGCGCTGTGTCATCGTTTAGGCAGCAATAACAATAGTGAAATGTTCAAGACAATAGTGCATGCACCTTTGCAATCCAACAACAGCAGTGCACTTTCAGCTAAGCCAGCAGAAATGCAGTTTATCTCAGGCTATTCCTGAAGATGCCATGATTATCTTGCAAGTACACAATATAATAAGGGAGACAATGTCATTGTGCGAATAAGGTGGCATGAAGTTTGTTCGATGTAGCCTATGTGGTTTTACTTGTGGAGGCTGATAAGTCCAAAGATAGCAGTAGTTATTCTTGTTTCATTGTGCTTGTTCCTAAAGCACAGTGTTAAATGTAAAAGTTACACAAGACTTCGTTGAGGTTATAGTTGAAAACATTGAACGAGATTTGGTTCAGGTGACAACAACATATCATTCCGTTTCTTGGTTACAAGTTTGGTAGTCTCTATTGTTCCTCATGAGACAAAAGCTACGTTAGGGCTATTTTGATTTTAGTTGAGCACGACTGGATGAAGTGGTCACGTGATAAGTACAACGTACAAAGAGACAAGGAGTTGGGGTTTCAGGTTAGGGTTTAATCTACAGTTCATGCAGAACAGACAAGAATCCACTTACTGCTTCCCAACACTAAAACGATGACAATATGCATCCACATTGGCTAAAGGCAAAATAGCTCCACAAGTGCTTTTGTCTCATGAGGCAAAATAACCACAGTTTTCAACTTTTAAGAGTGTAAACAAAAGTCGTAGTGTAAATCTCCAATGAGCTCCGGTGCAGGGGCAGGAGTGATTTTTCTTGAAACAGGAGCAGGAGTCAAAAATTGACTCCAATCATCTCTGGTTTCAACACCATTTTATTTCATGAACTTTATTAGCTCATAAGCGAGCGATAATATTTTCCAACGACGTAGAAAAAAAGATAACCGCAGTGGTCATTTTGATTTTACTTGAATCACTTTGAATATCTGTTTTTTGTTTCAATTATTTTCACAATTACATTTTCATCTTTTTGTTTCAGGTTTTCATTTTCGATTGCTTTTATCAGGAAGACATTTTGTGGAAATACATTACATTTCAAGCATTAACAACACAGAAGGGAGTTGCAAATCTTAAATTACACTGAAAACTGCTACAGTAGTTCAACATATAAGTTAAAATGCCACGAGGAACAATTGAACAAACCGTGATCGGATTTTGTTGCTCGATTCTGATTTTCCGGAAAGCGTTGGCTTTGTTTTGTTTCTTGATTGGTATCTTGTTGCATACTTTCGCATATCGCAGTTTCCTGATATTCAACCGCTGTCGCAAAACGTCATATTTTGTTTGAAACATCTAAATAACATTCTTAACTAATATCTGAATTGCTTTCAGTAAGCAATTGAAAAATAATTTGTTTCATGTCAGTCATTTTCATTGATCATCCGACTTCGCTCACAGAGAACCCTAACTGCTAAGGCATTAACAAATGTTTTAAAAATCTCTGTGTTGCTCGAACGTTGAAGTTCGAAGCTTTTTGTAGGTTTGATTTTGTGTTTATGTACAGTATTTTTTTGCTTCGGCGCAGAAGTAGTAAATTACATTCCTGAAGCTGACTGTAAAATTTTCACCGTTGCCCTGTAAATGTGCACAGGTTTTTCTACGACTTCAAAAGTTGTCTTGATGTTTCAGTTGTTAAACTGTGTTTTTATCAGGTACAGATACAAATATTGTTTGACTTTATAAAAGATAAAGGTAAATGTAAATACCGGAAAAGATAAAGGTAAATGTAAATACCGTGGAAAATCAAGAGAAATGCGCTTTTTTGTGGGTGTGTGAAAACTCTCCGAATTTTGTACCAGTGACAGCGTGATTCAACTCAGTGACTCGACACGTGTCACAATTTTTGGTAACTCGAGCCGACTCGAGTCACGTTGAGAAAAATGGTGACTCAAATTGACTCGAATCACGTTTTGCACAGAATGACTCGACTCCAATCACAATCAATGACTAGGGGCTTGAGTCAGAGTAGTGTTTCTAATTCGGGTCAAAAATTTTAATACCCAGGTTTTGGGTAGCATGGAAAAGAAACCCGTTTTTTTCGGGTTTCAAATGAATGCGATTTTGAGGGATAAAACTCAACATCACTGTGAAATTACTACTGTTGGTCCCTGCGCAATTCATTAGCGAATTATTAATTAAGAAACAGTTTTTCTGGCAAAGAATGCTTGAACCATCATCAAGAATTTTGTTTAGAAAATAAAACCTGTAAAACTGTATTGCCTGAATAAGGTTAAAAAAAATTCAATTTTGTCTTTCAAAACTTTAAAAATCGTTTAAGATCTCCAATTGCGATTTGCACAGATTTTCAGTGGTTCACAAAAACAATTAGTAGTTGTCACCCAAATTCTAAAAAACGTTTTGCAGAAAAATACCAAACACACGAACCTTCAAGATTTTCTTATTGTCTTGTTTGTAATAATAGAAAATTTAAACCAATTTTGCACACAAAACAAAACGAAAATATTGCAGAAATATTTGTGCAAAAATTTGAAAGAAGTATAGAAAAAGTTTGGTGAGGGGAATCGTCGGTTTTATATGTAACTGACGAAGATGAATTAAATTTTCAAAATGCGACATTTTGTTGGATTTAAAATTTCAAAAATTAAAGGAAGTACCGATTGTTTTTCACAATCTTCAAAATTATGTTTCATATTTGTTTACAAAAAAATTGGTAAAATTTGGGGAAAAAAGTTTTGTAATTGCATGTACTGAAGAAAAATATATGACGATTACAAAAATGTTTATGACGGAAAGAAGCTGAAATACAAAATGAAATTAATCGATTATTTTAATTTTTAAGCGCGAGTTTGTGTGAACTTGCTGGAAATCTGAATGAAGACCTGTTTTGTCACACAAAAGGGGTATTTGAGGATGGTTGCAATCTTTTAATGAAGAAAGGGGATTTTTCCTCATGACTGGTTTACTAATTTTGAAAAATTGAATGAAACCAAACTTCCTGAAAAAACAGAGTTTTATTTAAACTAAACTATTCTGAAATTTCTGATGAAGATTACATGAGGCTCAAAAATTTGGAAACACTTTGAAATGAAAAAAATTACAAGAATACGATGTTTTGTGCTTGAAAACTAATGTATTACTTCTTGCGTATGTTTTTGAGAATTTTAGTGAAATTTCGATGAAAAATCACGGATTAAACCTTTTAAGTTACATTCCAGCACCTGAATTTTCCTGGGACAGTTTTTGAAAAAATCAAAAGCAAAGCTCGAACTGATAACTGTTTTTTCTATGTTAATTTTTTTAGACGTGCAATTTGCTGGGGTGTGAGCATGATTACAACAAAATTTTCAAAATATAATAACAAATATCAAAAAAGTTATGCTCCAAAAAAAGAATCGAAATTTATACTGTGCTTGCATGTGAATGCGTTATAATCTTGGGCTATGAGTCAAAATTTGCCAGCTTACTGCTTTGTACTAAATGAATTCAAAACAGCTTGAAAACTGGGATATACAATTTTCGAGTTGTGAAATACTGGACGACAATGACAATGAAAAAGAAAACTTAGGAAATTGCAGATGCTTTCTTGAAGTATTTTAGAAGTATCTCTAAATCTTCACGATTGTTCTAACGAATACCCACCGATGCCAGAACAAATAAAAGTAAACAACGTAAAAAATCAATTCCACTTTGGAATAACAAAACGAAATATGTTTTACATTACATAATTTTGAAAAAATAGTTGAATTTTGGTGTATAATTAACAAATATAATGAAAATCACGACCAATGAAAACGATACAAACGACATATTGCAAACGTTTCGATAACTCGTGTTATGATCATCAGTACATCGCAAATTGAACTGCAGTGATCATGCTGCAGGTTCTTAGTCATTGGCCGTGATTTTCATTTTAAGGCTATTTAGCACTTCCGCTTTTCGTGTATCAAAATTTACAAAACTTCCTAAAGGTGTTAAATTTGTGGAATCCAAGTGTATGCAAGCATATATATTGAACAAATACAAAACACCGTGCAAGAAAAGACGCAACTGAATTTGAAAAACGTTTTTTCAAACTTTTAAACAATGCAATTTACCGTGAAACACACGAATATATCCTTGCTCTAGTCGATTGTTCTCTTGCAAAAAAAAAATCTTGAAGAAGAAAGCTTCAAAACCAAATTTTGAAAAAGTTTGTATTTTTGATGAAAATTTGGTTGGAGTTCACATGAAAAAACCCAAGTTGTTTTCAGCAAATCGATTTTTCTTGGTGCGGCGATTTTGGATATTTCAAACAAGTTGATGAGTAATTTTCACTATACCATCATACGAAGCAAAAATATGATAATCAATGTAAGCTTTTGTTTAGTGACACGGATTCCTTGTGCTATGAAATCAAAACAAAACGATTTTTGCCAAGATGTGAAAAACGATTTAGAAACAAAATTCGACACCTCAAATTTTGACAAAAATTCAAGAGTATTTTACAAGTAAAAACAAGAAAATTCGAAAAATAATTTCTGAACTTGGGGATGAGAGAAACAAAGAGAAAACTGCAAAGGGGTTAAAACGGATTTTGTAAATAAAACGATAAAGTTTGAGATTATAAAACATGTTGGTTTTCAGAAAAAGAACAACTAAGGAAAATGAGTGTAATAAGGTCTCGAAAACATCAAATTTACACAGAAAGACAAAATTTCCTTGTCTGTGAACGATGATAAAAGTATGATTTGTGAAAACAAAATTGATCCATTCGAAATGCAACTGCTGGGGCGATTCCAAACTTTTGTTTTCAAAGTTCCATTTCAACAACCCTACAAGCCGAAAGCTGCTTCAAAATTTCACTATGGAGAAAAAGTATTGGACTGCTGCAGAAAACATTTATTGTGGCACAATCTCAGTTGGCTGAAAATCAAATGTTGCACGCGCAAAAGCACACGTGGGAGACCACTTGCCAGTGAAAAGGAAAAGAAGACGACGGTGTGCTCGATATACCGCAAAGAAAATATAAAAAACAAGTGGATATTCTGCCAAGATCTCAATGTGGTCCTGTGCATGGATTGCGTTACCCCACATCACACATAACTGCATGAAACAACTTAGCTTTCCTGTGGAATGAAAACTTTTTTATTTCTAAAAATTGGTAACATTAGCCGATGTTTGATCAAATAGACAATGATCAATAAGATTCTGACACAAGTTTCTGCACAGTCTACGTCAGAATTGCTTTTTCGTATCGACATCAACTCAATGTAACTAAATCCTTCGATTATCATGCCCACTGTCGAATTTATCAACGAAATCATCTTGACAGTTCGTCCCGTACAAATGTTAATCTGAGCATTGGTTGCCATCCTGAATGAAGTATCCCTAAACTTTTGTCAAATAGTTTGCGAAATAAACGTGTTATTATATCACTTTATAATGAAATGATTGGAACATTCAAAGCAAAAGTATTGCAAAGCAGATGGCAAGCAGTGCATTAAACAAATAAACAGTAAAGCGAAAATGCATGGTTTTATCGAAATCCTATAATTTCAGTGTCCTTCGTTTTCGTTCAATAATAAAATAAAGTGGGTATTCATGTTGACAATAAAACTCGGATTTTATGACATGCAGTTGCTTAATATTGCAATAATTGATTAGAAGTTCGCCGGTGATTTTGATAGCAACCATAAATAGGTGTTTTTCTCTAAAACTAATTTTCATTTCATTACGCCCAAAACGTCCATGGTTACACAACGTTTTTGTGATAGGTGACATGGAAACTGACCACAATTTCACTGTTACAATCAAAGTACAGAAAACAAGTCGTTGCTTAACCTTGCTTCAGCATTTTCGTCAGAATTGTCAAATCTATCGCTTGTGTACACACTACAGATCTATGCACTTATCATACTCAACAGTAAATCCAGGTAGAAACCATTCATGGCAAAACACATGTAGAGGAGCAAACAATCATGTTTCAAATTAGTGTAATGGTTTGGTTTTCCAAGACGAAAACTAGCACAACTTTTTTGAGGGGCATGTACAACTATTAGAGTTTTGCCCAATTTAACTTGGGCTAGCCTTATGAAAAATTGCACAGTTTTAGTTTTAAGAAAAATCCAACCTTTGTCAGCGCAACAAAAGAGGCAAACGATAGAATTTAAATTTTCCCGTTGAAAGAGATGCTTGCCCTGTGAGATTCATGCTATAGCGTTTACTATTGAGGTTGTAGAAACAGCTGAAGGATAAGTGGAATTTTTGGTAAAGGAAAGGAACCTTCGTTAACGTTCCAAATTTCTTTAGAATATATTGCATTTACTGTTGGAGTTCGATTGTTCCCAAGAACTGCAAAAATTAAACTAAAGTTGACCAAATAATCTACAACAATTAGATTCAACACAATGGTGGAAATATGAACCAAGGGAACTTTTCTGAGAGAGGAAAGCGTGTTCAGCACCCCCAGAAGTATAACAGCCAAGATTGTCTAGCATACCCAGTTGCATCCAGTTACATGTCGAGGACAATAGAGGAATAAAATAGCTTTATGGATGAGGTGGAGAACATCCTCAAGCGTGTAAAATTAGTTTTTTATCCTACAGGTGGCGCAATTTTTCGTTATATTTTGTGTATTGAACATAAACTGCTATGTTTGAATTTGCAACAGCTCAGACTACTAAAGGTGTCTCGTCTCGAGATAAATTTTTGCGAATCTCTGTCTCGGAGGTTTCGGGTCTCGTCTCGGTCTCAAAGGCTACAGGTCTCGGTTACAGCCTGTTGTCTTGAGACTGTGAATATCCCAAAGAAATGGCTTAGTAAAACTTTAATAATTCAACGATTTTTTCGTTTGTTGAATTTGCAGGCAAGAAGCAATCAAAACAGGTGGTAGAATGCCAGAAATCCAAAAGATTCAACTTAGAAATGATGACAATATTTTACTGAGAAGTTTCAGAAATATCTTCAAATTATGAATCTCAACTCTCAGTCACGGTATCGAATTTCAAATCTCGAGTGTTGGTCTCAGAACTTTTGATGAAGTCTCGGTGTCAGTCGTGAGGTTTCAACGAGGTCTCCGTCTCGTTATCGAAGTTTTCGGTCTCCACTGGCTCAGACTGTATCGGTCAATGCAGCGCTGGGAAAAAGCTTTAGCTCTGTTCATGAGCAAGAAATCACTCTTATACTCATAAGTCGATGATTTTTTATTCTTTCCTTTGAATGGCAAGACTTTCGTGATTCACGTCTGTAAACGAAATCAAGAAGGAATGTTCGTAATATTACTGGGGATTCAGAGTAGATTACAATGGCTAGACCCTAATGGGTGTGTGTCATGTACGTTCAGGGTTTGATGAGTGGAACTGAGAGCTCAGTATATTTTGTAAAGAAGCAATATGTCTAGGAAATCGCAAAGTATTTATCAAATGTCGGAGAGCATGCTATTGCTACATGACACTTGCAATCACTGCATAACACGTTGTGCAAATAACTGAAAGCTGTTGATCCCTATGTTATTTGTCGTTTCGGTCTGAATCTCTCATTTCTTCCGTTCTCTAAATCTTTGCTGCATTGGGCCAAAAACGGCTAGCTGGTGAGCTAGTTTAGTTTCAGATTGAAAACGAAAGTTAATCAGAGGTCGTGGAATTGTGCTTTATCTTTCGTGAGATGATGAAGGTCACAGCGAAGAACAATTGCTCTCATTGGTTCTGGCTTCTGTTTTGAAATCGTAAATTAGGCTTTTAATGGTTAGACACTAGAAATCGTTTCTTGTAGTTTGAACAACCAGCCAACAGATTAGTATGCATCACCAGCAAGTAATTATGACCTAGAAAAAACAAGCACAGACAAATGCTTGTATTAAAATACCAATGCGTTCAAACTTTCACAGTTTGCTTACCTTCCATGTTGAGTGGATTTCCAAAAGTTTGAAATATTAGAATTTATTCCTTCAGTAAACTACAGAGGCTTTTATCAAAGTTTGTCAGAACCTGAAATGCATTTTTACTTACATTAGCGTTTGGTCATTTCTTCGTTAGCATTTCTTCTATTTTGTTTCTTTGCTGCTTTATTATTTTGAAAAACGAAAACGAATTCATAAACAATTACAGAAAAAGTGAAAAGTGTCCAGAAACAAAAAGGATTAATTGCTTTTCAATTGTCTTGAACTAAAATATGTAAAGTGTAAATTTTAAAAGTAAGTAACTGTTCACTATGAACGTTAATCTAGAGCAGTGGTTCTCAAACTGGGGTGCGCGAGTATATGGCAGCGACATAGGTTTCAGCATAATGAGAAATTGATTATTGTTTTGCTTTTTGTGTTTGACTTTGAGATTAGGTGAGGCAGGAGTAGCAATGGCTGAAGCCAAAGGGACAGGTACGAAAAAAGTTTAAGAGTCATTGCAGTGTTGCTGTAGCACCAAGTGTCTGTTTATTGTACATTATGTAATCCTGTACATTTATTTTGCAAATGTTGCAAGACACAGACTTGCCGTGGAAGTCAGATCTTACAGAACGAGAAGCACAGCTGCTGGTTCCTCGTATTTTACGGAGGTCCATTATAAAAATTACTGCTGTTGTGAGATACTTGGGAAGCTTGTTTCAGTTAGCCAGGATCTTCAAGCACTACAAAATGCATCATGCCAAACGGCAAATTCCTGACTAAATATTAGAGATTTTGCAAGTAGCATCAATGTAAAGCAGGGCGATCACGAAAACTTTTTCGAAATTCATTTTGATCTGGATCTTGCTCTGAATTTCAAAATCTGGTTTGGATCACGATCCGGAAACCGGTTGCCGCTGTGTGGCCTGCGGCAGAGGTGGCCGGAGTCACTTATTCAGGTTCCGATTCCGTTCCTGTTCCAAAATTTTTGAATCCGGATACAGGTCCGGAAATTTTTCAAATTTGAAAATCCGACTCTTGTTCAGACTCCGGCTACTATCGATGCAAACGAAATTCTCGTATGTTTTTATTTAAGGAATGATAACGCAGACTCTTCCACTGCCGGAATTGAAACGTGACTTCGCAACCGTGTAAATAAATTAATGTGAGGTGTAATTATACAAAAAGCAAAAATCATTTGCTGTAATTGAGAATTTTATTTCAATATCGGCTTTCGAAACAAAAACAAACCTTTCCGTTTCAATCAAAAGCTCAACAAAAGATGATTTGGAGTTTAGTAACCTCGCAATGTGTGAAACAAAAGTCATTTACTTAGCGCCTAGGTTCTAGTCCAGGGGTTCCTAGGTTCTAGTCCAGGGGTTCCTAGGTTCTAGTCCAGGGGTTCCTAGGTTCTAGTCCAGGGGTTCCTAG
>Ga0210059_1002480_pt1 | contig 28946 bp, 26 predicted proteins | sample Ectturendosymbi2_FD_188042 | JGI IMG/M metagenome (GOLD analysis project Ga0210059, IMG submission 188042) | Ecteinascidia turbinata endosymbiont from Florida, USA - Sample 2 (SPAdes) (version 2) | ecosystem: Host-associated > Tunicates > Ascidians > Unclassified | place: Key West, Florida...
ATCGTGGAAAGTACATACTTGAATAGAGATATGTGCAAGTTTGAATCATCGCAAAAAGACGAAAGCCGATGGCAGTTGACTGATTCCTCGAAAGCATACAGAAACACTAGTGCTTTTAAGTGTGGCAACCTTCTAATTCGCGACGAAAACTAAGTAAAACAAAATCCGTGGTAAGAAATCCCATCGACAGCATTGCAACCAACCTAAATAAAAGTGACATACTGTATTAGTAAGTTTCACTGTTACTATCACAATTTTGTGCCCAGGATCACAAACCCTCATTCGAGAAGTTTCGATTCAGTTAACATTGAACAGATAATAATTTACGAACTCCTTTGTTCCCACCTCTGATGGTTACGTCAACTTCTCGGCACGACAAATGGTCAGGCAAGGTCACAGTGGAGTTTTCACGGGCCAACAGGGCCATCGGCATCGTACGGCCATTAGCAGAGCGGCTGTGGAAACTCTGTAGAAAATCACGGGTTATACAGCAGCAGCTCATGTACCAGGAAGCAGGGCCGCAACCGGGGAGACAATTGGGACAACCGGGCAATTTCAAGATATTCAAAAACGTTTTGAAAGCACAAAAACTGTTTTGGTTGTTAGGTAAAACAACAAGTTGCAATCATTTTGCCTCCCCCCCCTTCCTCCCCCCCAAACCATGCCAGAAAGAGAGGCGCAGCGCGAAGCCACGGTACGTGCATCAACATCAACAACACTGGACGGCTACGTTTAGTATCATCGCACCCTCAATCAGGCCCTTAGCCAGGTTTTAAGGTTGGGAGGAAATACATTTTTACGGGGGCGCGATTTTTATTTTCATTATATGTTTAAAACAAATTTCTCTGGACGCAACTCAATTTGGGGGGGCACTGCCCCTGAACGTTCCCCCGTGACTACGGGCCTGCCCTCAATCCCAACTATACCAAGAAACCACTTGACAGCAATCTCAAGCTCTGATTTCCGCAATTACTGGCAACAACAGTCCTTGTGCAGCCGATGAGCAACCACCACATACTCACCTGGTTTTGTCTCAGAACGAACAAGGATGACACGTCTCCTGCGATGTCGCCAGAGAGCAAGCTGCTTCCAGCGCCCTCCATGTTCAACACCGACCCACCCCTCAATTCAAGCTGGAAAGCAAAAACAAAAATCGCGTTTAGGTGCGTCAGCGTTCAAAATTTCGCAATCATACAGACATGTCGTTTTTCTCCATCACCTGGCCATCTAAGAGCACTGTATAACTGAAAAGCAATTTTTCTTCCCAGCAAAGAGCAAGATAGTAGGGTCACAGTACCACAACAGTCTATGGTCAAACAAGTTGAAAAAGCAGTCAATGTTCGACAATGGGCTTGATGCTCTTGACCTAACAGACACATGCTAATGATTGCTTTTTTGCAGCACTGATCAGCAAAAAAGATTTGGTGCATAAGCTTAACCTCGTCAAGCGTAAGATTTCGTGAACCCATAATCCAGGTGGAGTCCGGAGTCGTTGAATAGAAGTTCTGAGCAGTGTCCGCCGGATCGTCGCTGGCCCAGAGTTCCACCTTATTCAGGACGTAGGATCCTCCTCGCAACGTGACGTATATCTAGAAGAGGAAAGTTATTCGCATAACCGAAGTCCAACCACCAGAACCGTTGCAGACACCGGCCGAATAAATAATGCAAGCTTGTTGTTGCACACGTCCGTGAGTTGATATCATCAGTTGCATTGTGGGAAAAGTTGTCAAATTACAAGACTTCTCTGCAGCAAGCTTTGGTTGACACATGTTGCAGACCTACACCTGCAGCTTGAATCAAACTTTAAGTTTAGTATAGACATTTCTTGCTTATTGCTGTCATGATTTATTAATATGCAACGCTTTTTAACATTTTAAGAGGAAGTCACCTAAAGCATTGATGGTGGGAGTTTTTGTCATCAACATCTTAATTAAAGCTACCGCTGCAAACATTATGTCTTGAGCGGACATTGGCTTATTCAGGGAGGAAAGAAGGGGGTGAAAGTTGTTGGTTAAACAGCTCCTTTCCCAAAATATGAATAAACAGGCCAAGACGCAATAAACCCAGAAAGCGTCACGTAATAAACGGGCATATGCAATTGCCCCTCGCTCCCTCTTCCTCATATACAAAAGTTGGCAGGCGCCATAGTTTTCCGTAAAGTAATCACGACACCGTCGAAGATCTTTTTAAATGACGGAAAGATTATTTTATTGACGGACCTCCAACGTAAGTTTACGGAAATATTGCAATCTGTAAAAGCTTTGCTATTTTTCCAGTACACCTGAAATCAGTTTTTGTTTTCTTCTTCTGGCGTAAAGCGCTATTTGGACGCATTCGTAAAACGAACTCAGTATCACCCCAACCCCAAAAATGGGAGCAGTCTCGCCAAGTACCCAACGTCTGAGAAAACACAGGAATTTCAATCGGATTCCATTCCACATTGTTCGAAAACATATCTTCGCTAACAGGGTTGGTTGACTAGATGACCTCCATGGTCTTTCACCAATCCTACTGTATGTTACACAGCAACAATCTTTGTTTACATTGATGCGCTCTTTTGCCATTGTGTTTTCATTTATCCTAATTTCCATTGACTTTTTAGCATGATGGCCTTTTCAAATTGTTTCTGCGTATTAGCTGAGTCATATGAAACAAAAAATATCTCTCTCTAACTAAATAAACTCCTGCCAGCGAGTATGTTACAACTGAAAATTTGTAAGCAAGTAACCAAGCACTTGGGACGTGCTTTTACCGAAGAGCTCAAAAGTGCTGAAATAGACAATAAGAAACGGTTAACAAGCAATTCATCAAATAAGCAAAATGATTTTTTCGAAAGCAACATTCCTCACCTTGTCGACTTTCCGCTTGACCGAATATTCCGCATGGTTCATAGAATGCTGCTGAGTGCCGCAGTACAAAGTGTTGACGTAATCGTTGGTGATGCTGGTTCGAATCCCACCAGACTCCACCTCAACTTTATGATCGGTATCCAAAGTGTTGCTGCAGCGTAAAAAGAAAAGAACTGCTTGATCTGCATGTCACGTTAAAGGCATCGTCCAGACTCAAGCCCGTAGCCAGGTTTTACGGTTTGGGGGAGCAAATATATTTTCGGGGGGCAATAGTTTTGTTTTTAATATACGTTTGAAACAAATTTTTCTTGGCTCAACAAAATTGGGAGACACAAAAATTTTGAGGTGGCACTGACCCTGATTGCCTCCCGTGGCTATGTCGGCCAACAACGATTGATCGCACCACCCAACGCTTTCCCGGTGCGATTCAACGATCTGTTAGGGTCATTTTTCAGATCGCGCTGCTGCGTTGGGCGAAAAGACACCAGAGTTCCCCCTTCTTTATATGTCAGCAAAGCGTTTCCAGGCCAGGGACGAAAGGCCAATTAAATTTAGAATACCCCTAGCTAGACAGCAATTCCAACGCAGTAAAAATACAAGTTTGCGCGTGGAACCCCAGCCAGGGGCGTAAGGAGGGGGGCAAGGGGTGCGCAATTACCCGGGCGCCAATTCACTATGGGGCGCTGAATCACTGCGGGAGCCGCCGAAAAGTCCCAACAATGTCACAAGTACTTTCTTCAATACAGTACATTTGCTTGCGGAAGACCTCAGGTTCGAACTTGGGAGCCCCAAACTTGTTTCTTGCCCCGGGCGCCATCTAACCTCGTTTCGCCCCTGATCCCAGCGTGTACGTAAGGCTTGGCCTCAATTTGTCTTCACTGCAACCCTTTCCGAATTCGAAATCGCCCATACCTGGTCTGGCAGTGAGGATACATCTTGATGTGATGCAAATACACAGGTACAGGAAGCTCGAATGTGATCGTCACCGGAGCGCCGTTGCTTCTTGCTTGGTAGAAAGAACGAGTATCTTCTCCAGATCCGAACACAACGTTGAACAAGCTGCAGTAATTGGAGATTTTACGAGCAGAGCTTTGATCACAACTTCAAAAACTAGACGCAGCGGCCTTTGTGACCAACGAACGCTCGCACTGCTGATCAAAGCTCTAGTTTTTATCGATTTCGCTATTAAGTATATCGCTGTTTAGTAACTCCACGCAAATGTGAATTGGTGCTGCGTCGGATATGTGCAATAGCATAACGCACAATATAAGCAGTCGCGATACGAGGAGCTTCGCAGTAACACAAGTGCGAACGATTGCAATCCTGTAGGTCACCAATAACATTCCTGCAAATCAGCGAAATTCGATAAATACCGCGTTTACAACATGCAAGGCTGAGTGTGAGTCAAAGGCCCACAGAGCAGGGGTCAGGTGGTCGTGACTTGCCATTACGAAACACGCGTGTAGTTGCACGTGTTACAAAACAACACACCTGTGGTAGCATGTGCTGCAATAAGTTCCAGGGCAACAATAGGACTGAGTAGAATGAGTAGATTTGACTGTAATTCCGTTGTGCAAGTGCAAGGTTGTATCTGAAGTTGCGGTTGCGGAGTAAGGACCGGACATGTCTATCATTCTTGTTTCTTTGATACGATGAGCGGAGTTTGGATTTCGTCCGTTGTCAACCTGAAAGGCACAGTTTCAGACTCGCGGATTTATCCGAACTCGTGGATTTATCCGAACGCGCCCGCGCAAGAAAGGCAACGTCCAACTTTTGTTTGTTTTTTGTGTCACAATCGACATTCTACAAACGTACCGAGATCTGGGGAGGAAGATATCCTCCTCCTACCTCCGTGGTCATCTTTATCGCACTGTGACGTCACGAAAATTGCTCAACTAAAATGCGAAACGCCGAGGTAGTTAGAAGCGCTTCTACCACTAAAAAAGTTCGAGAAAATTTTACTTTTATCGTTTTCTTGACGATGTCTTTGTGAAGATCGTTGGAGATAACGTAGACAGTTCCCGCCCCTCCCCTCTGGGCAATTCCTCCCTGGCCTCCTTGAGCGGATGTTTTGCCGAGGAATGTGTAAAGCTCTGCGCTGTCTATGAAGATCCGGCCTCCGCCAGCTCCACCGCCGTAGTTATAACCTGCAAGAACGAACGCGTGAATCGACCAAAGCAGGGTTTCTGAACAGGGTTTGTGAGTCACGGACCCCTAGTATATCCTAATGAAGGTTACGGACCTCTTAAGAAGAAACGTTGCAACAAATATTTGAAAAATGTTGGTTTTAATCATCGTAGTAGCAGTAGCCGAAATGTCAGGGCAAAGCATATTAACCCTTTAAATCACATTCATGGACCCCTTAAATCACATTCACAAAACCCAGGTTAAAAACTCGTAGATTAAAGAATCCATCAGGCGTCGCAATCCGACAGGTTAACTGTACGTTTAACACAACGCACAATATATTTGTGATGCAACTGCTTTTTGTCAAAACTATCGCGCAGGATCTACAGCGAATGTGTAGTTAATCAAAACAACAAGTAGCTCTTTTGCATTTTTTTTGCATTTAGTGTTTGTTTATAGATAGGTCACAAAAATCTTTATGCAGGAATGGTCCTTTGAGCAATGTTTGTGCTGCGGTGTGCTCCGTACAAAACAAACAGAATTACTTTCTTACCCATCAACCCTTTATCCCTGTATAAACTAGCTACTACCGGCGACAAGTAAGCATCGAAACTTGAGGTGATCGAGTGAAGTAATGTTGTTGTTTGCCAGTTTATGCATAAGCTGGAAAGATCCACAAAGTTTTTTGGGCTCGAAGTCGTCTGTTAAGTCACTAGTAACTACATCCGATCTTGCACGGCGATCAATGCAAGATTTCAAGGATAACGCGCGGCGCTGCCACTGACTTGCCACCAGTGCAGCATTCACTGCCAAAAAAACCGCGTGGCCCAACGGCGCACGAAAGCGGAGATGGGCGCCGCAGCTGACCATTCGTGACATTCCAGACGGGATAACGAACCTGACCTGAACACAAAAAAAGCTTACTACTTAGCGATTTTGCGTGTGTTGCAAAGCCTTGATAGACTGTCATACGCTCCCGTGGTTTAAGGTCGTGCAGTGGCAAAGTTATCAAAGTTACTAACTCCTGCAAACACGCAGTAGAAACATGAAGCAAGGCGGAAGGTCGTGAAAGACGCACTCACCGTTCCCACCGTCCACGGTCACATTCCCGGAACCGTCCAGGTGCGGCGTCTTTATTCTGATCGTTCCACCGCTTCCTCCCCCGCCGCCGTAGTTCGCGTTCGACGTAGAGGGGTCCCCGTCAGCGCTCACTTGCCCCTCAATTCGCGCACCACCAGTCGCGAATATGTTCAACATTCCTGAACAACGTCACTGCCACTTGAACAAGTCTCCGAAAAAGGCAATGTTCCAAAAGTCAAAGCAGAACGATTTGCCTGATTTTTGTGCTTTTTTGTTTTCAGGATGAATCAAGCATTTCAAATCTGACCTTTTCCACCAAACCCAGCTGGTGGTAATGTTAACACAATAGTTTGGATTGCGACATATCGACGTGGGTCGTGATCCCAGCTGAAGTTTTGTTTTTTTGTGAAGATCAGGAAACCAGCAAATTTCCACAAAATGAAAACTCCATACTTTCAGATTTAAATTCGAGTTCACAAAAAAAGACAGAATAGATTCATAGTTGAGTTTAACGTATGATCCTTTGAAAAGGAAATGAAAAAGAAAATAAGTGGTTGGTAAAAGCGAAATACAACTCTTCACTATCTTTCAAGATCGCTTGATGTAAAGTGAAAAAGGAAAATGCTTGTCAAAGCATCAATATCAACCAAAACCTTACTTGCATCGCCCAGTAAAGATGGCTTTTCGTAAGTTTCATGCATTTGTTTTTATTTTAAAAAAGCTTAATGGTTTGCAACAGCACTATTAACGAAACCCCCTCCCACACCCGCTGTACATCACTTTGATCGAAAGAAAAGTCTGAAAAATTGACTTAGTTGTGGTCGCTGTAGCGCAACATAAGCCCTAAAGCAACGCAGACAACTACAAATTGACCCCAAAAGGTTCATCTCGCTCACCCTCAATATGCTGACCCGGCTTCAAGATGACTGTTTCGCAGAGAATGACTCTCACACGTAAGAATATGCTTCAAATGAGAAAATTTTAGCAAAAAACGCAAACCGCGCTGAACCAGACGGTTTTCATCGATATTCCGAAACTGTTTCCACTAAAATTCGAAATATGATGAAAACTCCTCACCAAGGTTCTCTTTCCTGTCATATTTTACACAACTGCTTTAAGCCGTGCGATAGTACAATCAAGCTTCGAAAGAATGAATAGAAAACTGCAGCAAATCCAACCACATCGTAAAACTTTTCAAAAAAGTAGCATCAGATGTTTTGCTGAAGTTTTTCGCTTGCCTCACCTCCTCCTCGTCCACCAATATTTCCTCCTCCGCTTCCGAGTTGTTTTGGAGCATCGAAGGAATCATATGCAAATGATGACTTGAGTCCGAATCGAGGAGGACTACCTCTTCCACCGTGAGCCCCACCAGTTCCTCCCCACAAGTTCCTAATGCTAGAGGACCCAGCTCCTGGCCCCATGCCGGGGTCATAACCCTTTCCATCGGCCGTGAGGGTTCCTGTTAAATGGAAGTCAAAGAGTCAGGGGGGCAGGAGGCAATACCAGCGGCAAATGTTTGTTCGTGACGCCATCCGCACTGAGAGTTGAGATCAGTGTCATGTACTTTGTGTCTGTGAATCTGGATTCTCAATACCGTGAAACGCAAGACTTTTCTGCTTTATTATATATTGATCATTGTCATCAATTATAGATTTTGCGATGTGTAAAGCTTGCTAAATGCATTTGCACTAAGCAAGTAAGTGTATTGTTTTTTTGCGACAAAATAATGGTTCACACAAACAACAGATCATACCGCATTGAGTAGAATATACGCTAATGCAGTAGCTATAGCATAATTTGAAAGCAAATTTCTACACTAATAACCTTACTTTGGCTAATATGAACATTGCCCCACCGCAAATCTGATAAACAAACATAAACTAGAACGCGATTATCACAATGCCACGAACACTGAAGATTGGTTTGCCGCTTGACCTGAGGCACGCGATTAACTCGCTATCGAGTATCACAAGCTTGCGAGTTAAGACAACCCGAATCGACATAACAAGATCTTTTCTGCTATGAAACGGAGTGAAAAGGGAAGGCAAAATTTGTTGTCAGATTTCCGACGCGTATTTTATGAACTTTAGTTTTTTCGAAAAAACGCAGAAATATTCAGCATCGCAAAAGCAGCAAGGAAGGAATCTGAATCTCCAATGGTGCATAATGCAAAAGTAGGGCTGTAACAAAAATTCGAAAAAAGCTTTTCCAGAATACCTCCGTGATCAACAGTGATGTTCTTTGACAAGAGTTTGAAATTGTCTGTGAAAATGAAACCTCCTCTTCTGATATCGACCAGAGTGATGGTCAGTTCGATGGCGTGGTCCAGACGGTCAGCGGACCAGGCGTTCACCTTGGAAAGAAAAAAATTAAATGCGATGAAATGAATTGCATCGGTGCGTAATAACCGCTCATGGCTGAATCTTGTGCTTTGAAATGCTAATGAATTTAGAATACGCTGCTTTCTGGCTGCGTAAAACGAATGCGATGACGGTTGCGAATTGATTTATCTCTCCAGCTGTCAAAACCTATTCCGTAGCACTGCTAATTCAACGTCAAAAATCATTTTGCAGCACTGCTACTTTTAATGCCAAAACATGTTTTGCAGCACTGCCCACTTGAAGCAATTATTGATCGACGCAAACACATTTTGATCTTTAATGGTTAAAACCAGTGGTTTTCAACCTGGGGGCGCTACCCCGTTGGGGTCGTTTGCCATTTTTCTGGGGCCGCGAGAGCTTCCGATAAAATAATAATAATTACTCCTAGATTTTGTCAGGCTCGCAACCAGCTTGGGACACCAGGTGGGGCGAAGAGTTTTCTGAGAGGGGTCCAAATTCTTTAAACTAAGTCCAACACATTTTTCCGGGGAGGGCGAAAAATGTTGCAGGGGGGGCTTCGCCTTCCTGAGCCCTCCCTGGTTACGGGCCTGGATTTTATATTTCGTATATGGAACCACTTTTTGTCGTAGCCAAAATAATAGGATCACCTGTCAAAAATGATAGCCCCCTTTTTCATTCAAAATTGTTTTAGGTGTGATTATGACCATGACAGTACTGTGGCGTTTGGCAACACACGAATAACTTTGTGATGTAAGAATGTGCTGTGTTTGTAAATTAAATATCTGATTGTGATGGCTAACTTGGGAGTTATTCTAGTTTTCAATGAGTTGTGCTGTGGAGTGATTTGTATGCGACACCGGTCTCTCACTGATGTTGTCATATGCATGAGTTTATGAAGTGAGTCTTGTTCAACATAGTGATATCGTACGTAATTTTTTAGTCATTCTGAGCTTCTATTGTGCAAACAAAACTGCACTTCATATGCCTGACTGGACATTTTCGGAGGGGGTCGTTAGCTTAAACCAGTGGTGCTCATACGTTTTGGCTCGTGGGCCATATTTGTCTTTCAGAAACCCTTCGCGGGCCACAAGAATTAATCTCAATAAAAATTCTCTTAAATGATTAAAGTGTTAAGTTTCCTTTCCAATGAAAATGGCTTCGCAGGCCACTCCAGAGGGCCTTGCGGGCAACATGTGACCCGCGGGCCACGGTTTGAGCACCACTGGCTTAAATTAAGGGTTGAAAAATATGTCGCTGCATGAAAAAGATTGAAAACCACTGGTTAAAATGAACTACACGTTATACGATAGAAGTCGCCTGTGTCAACACCTATATAGGGGGATTCAGAAAAAGTGTCGATATAAGCGGACTGTCAATGCAGGCGAATAACCATTAAACCATTCAAAATTCACGCGCTTCTTCAATGTGGAGGCGCGTCATGTTGCGGTAATTTTGCCACTTAATGTCACTCACCGTCAAAAAAGTAACATGCAAGCGAAAAAAGCAGTACAAGTATTTACTTGTTGAAGTTTGCTGAGCAACGTCCTTCCAAAACCAAAATTGTTACGTCACAGTGACGAGTAACATCTTCGCAAAGGTTATATTCTGGAAGTGTGACCGCTGTGTAGAGCCGCATGTGGTATTATGAACGAACAAAACACCTTGGGGTCATGAAAATGGTCCCGGTAGATGCAAATTGACGCTATTGGTGAAGCCGGCACACACAAACTCAAATACACACGAAACACAGGATTTCTACCGGGAGGAAAACATTGTGACGTAACAGGCGAAGTACCGATGCGGGTGACGGCGGCATGGGAGAGTTTAACTGCGCTCTGATCCCGAAGCATCAGCATTTTATTCAACACCAATTAAAATTTAAGCTAGTTTAGCTATCTATTAAACGTTGGTCAACGACCACAAGTGAGAGCAAGCACAAGTATACCTTCCCATCAGCCTTCACTGTGAGAGCATGCAGTCTAAAGGCGGATGGTACAAGGCCGTACGAAGTGTAATGCGCGTCGGGATTAGCATCTTGTTCTGCCAGTTGATGAGGAGTGGAAGCTGCGTGAGACCACATTGTGACGTCACCCTGGCTTTCGACAATCAGGGTTCCAGTGTTTTTGAGGATTCCGTGGAGTTCCATCCATATCTCCCGGGCAGTGATGTGAGCAGGTAGAGTCATGTTGCCGTCTCTGTAAAAGATCTCACCGGTCGACAATCTGCTTTGCACTACGGGCTGGTTTAAGTTAAGCATTATTTCCATGGACCAGCCTGCAAAGTATGGCAGATCAATGCACCAAAATAAAACAACGAATGTCAGTTGCACGTCAATTTAATGCAAGTCTCCACAACGCTGAATCAGCGGAAGCCTTGAGTTTGTTTCTCCGCATTTAGATGGTCCAATCTTGGGGCGATGGTAGGGACAGTGCCACCCGCTGTGTGTTTTTTATTTTTACAGTCTGCTCCGTGATATTATCTTGGTTGCTGTCGCTACAGAAAATGCCGCTTCACAACAACATTTTGTTTGGTTTCGGACAAAAATTCATTCTTTCTGTGCTGACCGGTAACAAATGCCTTGCGGACCAGTCCCAGGACCGGTGGCCGTCGACCGCGATCTTGAAATATTGTGTGAGTCATCAAGAGAGTCGACATACATGAACAAAATTTTCTGGGTTTTCAAAACAAAACCGAAGACTCATTTCTGTGAACCTATTTTCTTGGACAGTAGCACACTCAGAACTGCCGCCAGAAAGTTTTCAATCGCGGGGCTTTACGTTTGTTCAGGGGGGCTTTACATAGACCTACCATACGTCCCGGTTTGACCGGTACTGTCCCAGTTTAAACGTCTGACCCGGTGTCCCGTCCCGGTTAGCAAAATGTCCCGGAATTTCATTTCGGTTAAATTTTCAAAATTAACTCCAGCCTGATGATGCATTGTTATGAAATAATTCCGCTCATTGGCCATTTGTAAAATTGGGGCTTATTGTTGCGTCATTTTTCCATTGTCTTCAATGGAACTACAGCAACTGCTGCAGTTAGAAGCCATTTTGTGTGCTTTGAGAAGGGAGGTAACTTTCAGTCAATTTTGGGTCATTTTATGCTGAAAGTAAGTTAGAACTTGACTTAATCCAGAGCAATTTGTCAGGCTAACAGCGCGGTATGGATTCCTTTCACAGACAAGCGCTAATTGAATGAGGTTAAAAAAGGTTACCTTGAATAGCGTACACTGCAAAAAACTAGTTCACAGCTAGTTGTCCCGGTTTAAGCCCAAGAAATTATGGTAAGCCTAGCTTTATATTCTGAAATTTTATAAAAACTCCACCGATTTATAGTGCTTCATAATTCAATTTGGGGGCTTGGATTTTGTTTGGGGGGGCTAAGCCCCCAAAAGCTCCCCGTGGCGACGGGACTGAGCAGACTTACTGGTAAAGCAGTAGATTCGCCGGCAAGTAACCACGATCCACAGCATTAAAGACCACATCCTGATTCGAACCAATGTACAAAACTCCACTCCTGTCGCCGGCAAGTGATTTGACCTGTGCACTCACAAGTCCGTCAGGCAATCTGCAAGAAAGAACCTTCATAGTTTTGTGTGTATTTTATTTTTTGTTTTGAGCAATTGCGTGACTTGTGTGCATTGCCAAAGCACAAAAGCAGCTACGAATTCCCGTTCCCGAAAAGAGAGTGTACACAAAACCCATAACAGCAATTTTCATGTAAACGCATACTTCCACAAATTTCTACCTTTTACATACTTTGGACAACGAACGGCAAAAGAAACCCTACAACAACAGTTCGCTCATTACGCCTTTCTTGTCAAAACTAGGCCAGTAAGGACGTCTGCGGAACATTTATTTTGAAGCAATGTTCATTTTCCAGACAAACGGTACAATCTACTGTAACAGTCTTCAGCACCGCGGCACATCGAAAGAAGAAAGCATTTGAAACGGATTTCATTCAGACATTCTTGTTAATTGTGACGACACTGAGCGACTTTAACGACGACCTTTCACCCTACAGAGTTCAAAGGTCAAACAGCACAAAAACTTACGATGAATGGTTCACAGCAACTTCAGCATTTCCCGCTATATTCAACTGATCAAAGAAAAACTTTCCTGAAGCCGGAGGAAGAAGCCATGTGATTGGTCCAAGAACGGAAAGATCTTTGTATCTGTCAATAAAACATGCACGAGCTGACATTGCATGACTAGATTTTGCTGTCAAACGTGTCAGTGACCTGTTGCAGCCGGAACTGAAATTGGTATCACAGAAATTCTGATGCCATCCAAAACATATTTACTTTGGTTGAAAGCATTGTTTGAGACAGAAACCACTTTGACAAAATCGAAATCGTGTTTGCAATCTGCGTTTACCAAAGAACTGCCGAACTGAGATTTTTGCTGCTGTGAATCAGGGCTGTGGAGCCGGAGCCCAAGCAATTTTGGATGGCTGGTGCCGGAGCCTGAAATTTGGGTTCCGGTTCTACAAATATAGTTAGTGTGACAAGCGAGTTACATAAACAATAATGTGTTTTCTGTTTTTTGAACCAAATTGTTCTGGAGCCGGAGACAAAATCTTCTACGTGTTGGAACCGGAGCCAAAAATTTAGATGCTTGGAGCTGGAGCAGGAGCCTGAAATTCGATTGCCGTCTCCACAGCCCTGCTGTGAATGTTACGATTTCAATCAACCAAACCGCGCCTTGTAACGCCGAACAAGATCATCGAATACTGTCGAAACATACTGATCTTAAGTGAAGTATTTTTCGCATTTTTGGAAATCGCCAACGGCAAAATAAGTAAACTGTTTATTATCCTATCTATGGAAAGAAATCCCTTCTCAGCAGAGAATCAGACACTGAGATCTTACGGAGTATATACTGTATTTCGCCTACGAAATAGGCGTCATTAGCTCTGCGAAGTGCATGAAGTATAAATAGAATAAAATAAACCCACAAACAGTAAAGTTACCAATTAAGAAAATCTAATTGAAAAATTGCAACTTCCCAGCTGAAAAATTGCAATCCGAGCTGCTTATTATCCTATCTGAAAAAACACCATTCATTAGATCAATTAAGTTTAAGAATCAGGCCAAACACGACAAGTTATTCTTGCTTGTGTGGCGGCAGGTAGATGGCTCCACATGTAAATAAATGGTCACACCCTCCGTTGAAGATCGTCTTGAAGCAAAGGGTAAGGGTCGAACTTGTGAATTGAGAGTTAAAGTATGAATGATAGGTGATAGAACTTCAAGCTAATGGAGAGAGAAGTGATGTGGTAGAAGTGATGTGGTGGCAGGTAGATGGCGCCACATGTAAATAAATGGTCACCGCTAGATGGTGCCCATAAGTTACAAGTCACTGTGATAGTCACCACAAGCGAATTATCGTGGTTCACCTATCCATATATAATGATAGTGCAACCTAGTAGTAGTCGAGGGAGGTCTATTGCTGCTGGTTGCTTTCCTGCTAGTTAATGCCCCGAATTGCCATCTTTCTCTTGTGCTTGCCTCAGTAGTTCAAGGCGATGCAGTCAACTGCAACACTTGTTTTCTTCAATTCCCATCAGCAGCTGTTGAGACGAGTGGCTTTTCGCCGGGAGGCCAAGTCCAGCTGCCCTTGACAGGCAAATGGCCATTTCCGGCAATGCGTAATGGTCAGTACAGTTAAGAAGTCATTCTCAGATTTTTATACCTTCCGTTCGACAGACTGACTTTTCCACGCGTGCCTGCATGACGCGGATAAGACTGGCCGTTGTTGTTAATCACCATTTTCTTCAATATCTTGGTTTCATTTGCTGTTGGTCCCTCTTCGACATAGACCGTTCCGGCGGAACCAATCTCATACGAACTCGATCCTGTAAGAATAATATGATGTAACCAGTATTTTTCAGGTGTTTTTTTAAGGAAAGACCGAAACGATCGTTATTTTTCCAACGGTCGCTCAAAATACATTATAAACTCGATTTACGAGATCTCGGTATTCAGATGAAATAGTTGCAGTCTGCAAAAAATGTCTTGGTGGTCACCAAGGTCAAACTACTGAAAAAAAACTGGACGTAACGAACGGTCAAGCGCGTTCAGCTACATTGAACAAATCAACCAAACATCAAGCTTCGAGGAACCAACCACTACTGAAAGTGCGAGATTTTTGCAGAGTAGGAATTAACATCGTTAGAGGAGAGGAAGTCAAGTCAAGCGTGACCAAAGTGTGCAGGAAACCGCAAATCGCGATTATTGCGTAGAGCAGTGTTTTTAAACCTTTTTTCTGCGGAGGAACCCAGGGGAGCGACTGGGGCGATCGGCCCCCCTAAAACCTACGAAACTAACTTTATTCACCGTGATTTTGTCAATTGGTAAAACAGCATTCACTATATAAGGCGATTTTGTCACCCACTGTTTTGTCACAGCAGAATTGTGAAGTGCACTTCACCCCTCTCACAGCAGCGAATGAGACTGACCTCCAAATATTACTGCAATCGCTCTCCCTAATCTCACTGACTGGATCCGCCCCTGGCGGAACCTTCCGCAAATGTTTGTGTTGCTCATTGAGTTCTATGCGACGATCCAAGTGTCGCGTATTTCGTCCCAGGCAATTTCCGTCTGTTTCGACGGAACCCCTGGCAGCCACTCACGGAACCCTGAGGTTCCGCGGAACCCCGGTTGAAAAACACTGGCGTAGAACGTCGTGCGTCGAGTAACCATGGGTTCCTGGAAAGAGTGATTGATGTTCAACGATATCTGCTGCTAATTCTCTGAGTAGAGAATCGGGGCATTCGCAGCGCGTTCGTGAAAAGCGCGAAGAGTAACTGAGCCCTTTCCGTTCTCTAAACACCACACAACCAAAACCATGCCTCGCTGCATCATTCTCTGAACTGGGGTTAGGCGTATTTGTACTCATGGCCAAAGGCGTCTCTGCAATAAGATAAATACCTCCATACGCCGATATGGTTCCATTGTAGTCACTTTTTTTGTAATACAAGGCGATGCGGCCGCCAGAACCACCTCCAGCATTGTTCGCTCCAGACCCACCGTTGCTGGTGATCGAACCGTAGCCGTCTAGCTCATTGCACTTCACCCATACGCTTCCACCAGCACCTCCGCCTGCGAGCGAAATCAGTACAAAATGAAACGGGACGTAGGCAGAAATTTGCCGGTCTCGAAACGTGTCACCAAATAAAAGTTTGTAACAAACGAATCCCTGCAAAGATTGTTTGAGCAAGGCAGGATACAAGGATGCTTACATTTTCAAGTCATGTTACTATGAAAAAAGTGCGGGAACGCGTTTCCATATCCAAAAGAGTGTGGGAACGCCGTTACCACCCGTTCCCGCCCCACTACACCCCTAATGCCACTTGTTCAAGTAGCATCAAGTTGCTGTGGAATACTTCAAGCTGCCACAGAAAAACAGATATGAACTTTGGAGACAAACCCTGGCAAGAAGGATGTATTTTGGTAAAAACGAATTAACATGCGCAAGCTTTTAACTTTACTTTGCCCTGCTCACCAGCATTATTTTTTAATTTCGCGTCAGCTGACCAGCCTCTTGCTGACAAAACACCGTCAACATGAAGGAGCTTGGCGGTGACTTTCAAAGATCCGCCTCCAGATCCTCCGTATCCAAAAGCGACCGGCAAGTTGCTAGAATAAAAAACAAACAATAACAAATTCTGGTTTTCCACAGCACTAAGCGAAGTCATCCTGTTCAGTTCATTATAAGCCCGCTCTCATCTGACACAATTCCATCCGGTCTCAACCGGTTTTGTTCAGCCCCGCCCGGATCCACATTGTGCTCTAGCATCAAGACCCAACCTTAGAGAAATATGATCGTTTCGGCAAACTCAGATATTTAACTAAGTTGAAATCTTAACAGTGTGTGGACGTTGCACATAGTTTATGAAAGCAAAAATGGTATATGGCAAATGGCCCGACTTTGTTAGCAGTCTTGTAGCTGCCACGCGAGCAAGATAAAATGTCTCAGTCAGGGAACCACAACGGGTAAGAAGCAGGCAAATCACAAACGACAATCAAGACAGATTTTAACAGTCAGTAGATCAAGCTAAAGATTTGCAAATTGAACAGTTACAGAAAATTTAGATTAAAACAAAACAAGGAAACGTTGCGCCAGAATCGGCAGCAGAACAATTCAAACCGCTTCTTAACAATTACACGTTTTGTTTTGATAATTTCTTAGGCGGTAAAAGACAAGCCGCGTATTTTTTGTGTGGCAGGAACACGCATCCCACTGCGTGAGAGAGGAACAAAGTCAAGAACGGATCCTGCTTTTTTAGAACGGATCCTGCTCAAAGGCGGTTACATGTCGAGTCACTAACAACAAATTGATCGCGTGCCAGTCATCGGCCAAAAGTAGTCGTTTCATTTTGAAAATAAACAAAAACACTGACGCTCAGCGACCGCTCTCGAGCGGAGTCATATCAACTGTTGCTGAATCATCCTCTTCAGATATGCAGCGAGCAAAACGATTTAAGTTTCCGAAAGCTGTGCCAAAATCTGATGGAAAGAGAAACTATGAGAGTTGATTTTACGTGCTGCCAAATTCCGCGGCATGCAATGCAGTTTTCATGTAGGGAAAGCTTTCTTGCCCGGTGTGATCGATAACCGTTGCTCGCTGCTTCGCAATTATCTTTTACTCACTGGAGAGCTCCTAAATTTGTTCACCTGTATGAATACTACCCTTATATTCGTTTCTAATCTAAACCATCCAGAAACATTTCCAAATCCAAGCAGTTGCTGTGCAAGCTCGATTCAAATAATGAGCTATGTATATGCGGGAAGTTCCGAAGTGCAAGAAGTTTCCGACTTCACCCTTAGCAAGTGAATCTTACTTCAGAGGTTCATCGCCAAAATAGTACGTTCCCACATTAGATCCATTTCCGCCGGGCGATCCGAATTTATCCGGTTTGTCGAAGAGTCCGTGCGGAAGACCCACTTTGCTTGCTCCTCCGCCGCGAGCAGAAGAGCCTCCGTGGGCTCCTCCGCTTGCTCCTGATGATGACGCAATGCCAACGCCATCAGACACGTCATCAGTGGCGTTGAACCTGAATAACATACACAAATGCAGGACGGTAATATCCTACGTGAATGAAGACGCATTGAAAATGTAAAAACAACAGAAAACAAACAACTTAGTGTGTTACCTGCAAATGCGCACGTGATTGAAATTTCGAAATAAAAATTAAGCAATCAGGCAAAATTGTATATGACGTGTAACGTTCAACGCAAACTGAACCTTATAAACAAACGCTACAAAGACAACAGCGTTTACCCTCCTCCATCCAGACTTAAGCTTCCTCCGGAATAAACTGCGACCTGATATGCAGCATCTATGTGCATTCTTCCTCTTGTGATGAACTGACCACCTCCCATCACAGTCAGATTGGTTGTGGTTAAATGATAACCATCGTCCGGTCTGAAACAGGTTATTGGTGGATTTACACAAAACGCGAAAAAATAGTGCAATTCATTTTGCCCATCCTACATAACTGACACAAAAAACGTATAGAACTTGAATGAAAACGGACGTCTGTCGGAATTGTTATGAAGCATTCTTTTCTAAAGAAAACCTTCTGGTTAAGCTTGTGTTCCTTTTTCAAAGCTTTTGTCTAATCTAAGTAAAACAGACAGCAACTCGTCTTCACCTGTGAGTGAGTAGTTCAAACACTCCCCCACTGAACACATGAAGATCGTCCAACGCTACCCTGTGACGGCAGAGTTCGGAACCGGTTTGATTCGCTTCCACAACTTCATCAGCATTCAACTCCGCTTGATGATGTTCGACCGATTTCAGGTAAAACTTGCCGCCGTTGAAAACACGCAAATCGCGTATTCCAGTCACGTGACCTCCGTGGGAAACAAGAGAGACCTGAGTCAAATGAAGACGTTGATTTATAAAAATAAGTTTCGCAGCCCTCTGAGTTTATATGAAAAGCTTTTTGTAACTTTACATTATTTTTTGGTAATTTGCTAATGCGAAAACTAGACGATTTTCACAAAACTGTTTTCTTCAAGAAAGCCATGCCATACACAGGCATATCTAACTATACTCTGCAAAAGCGTTCATCGACAAATACGCGACTGGTATCAGGCGAACAGCTACCTGGTGGAAGAAGGTTGTGTTAGGCAAGTCCAGCGATGAACCTTCGTACATGTTGAAGCTGGTAGGAACATTGATGCTCGACGAAGCAACGTCAAAGGATTGCTTGTAACCAACATGTGCCACTCCCGACATGTCGCCAATGATGTGACCGAGGTGCACAGAAGGTTCATCTACAGGTGTGGTCGAATTGCTCTGAAAGTATCACAACATGTTGTTATGCAAGCGCGTCGCACCCATCGATGACGCAAGAGTTGTCATTTACAAAGTTTGCTTAATGCACTGGCAGCTTGCACAGCAAGGTGTTGCCAACCACTGCATTCGTATTTCGTCCGAAGCGATTTAACTTTACTATTGAGCTTGTATATTTTTTGGAACTTTCAGTACCGAGGGTTTTCTCCGAGAAGTCTTGTTGGGTATCTGGAAATTCTTGAGCGTTTACCATATATATGCTACTTTCATAAAAAACCTTGCAATCGAAGCCCAAGCAAGAGCTTTTGTTAAGTCTGCTAATTCTCTTCATAGTTTTCGTGCGTAAATGTAGGAACTTTCAACAGGAAAAGATTACAGCCGATTACAGTAGAAGTCTATGACGTATTGTTATATCATACGGGTTTTGTTTTTAAACAGCCATGACACACAGGTACGTAACAAATTTGAAAATTTAACACCTATAGAAAAAGTGAATCACCACATGCTGGATGGGTTTGACATCTTAACAATCAACTTATTTTCTGTCAGTGTCCACAGCTGCCAATTAAGCTTTTGACTTGTCCAGAAACGTGTATCTGTTACCACTAGCAGTGGGTATTATTTTTATATCCCAGCCGCAAAGGCTTTATTTAGCTTAAGCATGAAATTTCAGACAAACGTTATCACCAAAAATTATTTCTGTGTCGGGCGTTAATTTGGTCAAACGCACATCGAGGATCAGACTTTTTGCGTGCAGCAGCAAAAAACAACGCTGAACATGGGCGTAGGAAGGGGGGTTCTAGGGGGGCTTTGACACCCCTTGGTTTTTGTAATTTTATATTTTGCCATTAACATTTAGTGGAAAAGTATTTTTCTCTTAATTTCAGGGCTGGTAAAATGAAAGTTCACCACTGTTGCCCCCGAGGAAAACGTATTTATCTGCCCTTGAAAAAATCCACTATTAGCCCTCCCCCATGGAAAAAATTCATCCGACACCCATGACGTTTAGTTAACACAAACGCGGCTCGGTCCAAAGCTGTCATTGAGAGGCCAACCTCCTCAAAAGAAGCTCTTGTCATCACAGCGAGGTTGCCTCCTCTTTGAATTTGCGCTTCGTCAAAATAGTAGTCGAAAGTGCTTTCCTCCCTCGGATTTGTATCCTCCCTTGGATTTGTATCTTCCCTTGGTTCAATCCACGTCGCTGCTCCCTGTGCACGAAATAAACTTTGAAAGTTATGAAAAGCCAAACCTCGAAACTTTCCATACGATTTTATTTTTTTATTTAGTTTAAGATAGTTTTCAAAGACTGCCGGGAAACGGATATGTTTTGAACCGGCTTCATTTTTGAAAACCGAATGTGCATGTTGTGGTAAAAATACGTCTTGAAATCAGCTGACCATGAGCAAAGGACCTTGATAAAACACAGTTCAAAATTCCCTCCATAAAGGGAAATTAAACCTGCCATCTGGCGGAAAACGAAAAAAAATTGGCCAATCAACGAAATTGATGTAGAGTATGAGTATTTCATCTGGCGGCAAGCAACTCCGCCATTTTTGTCGATAATAACAATACAGGAAGTTAATAAGCAAAGAAGGTTGAATGTTTTGATACAAGATATAGGTACGCAAATATTCTCCAACGAGCTGTACGAAGGACGTAAAAAGAAAATCAACAAGATTAGATCCCAAAAATGCACAACTGAGGTTTTTATTTTTAATGATGTTTTTATTGACAATTAGAAATGCAGGCAAATATTCGGGATTACACAACAATTGTGAGCCTGAGTGAGGCTTCGATTATTGCTTGAAAACATTTGATTTCTCAGTTGTGCGAAAGTGCTTTCTGAACCTACATCTGTCGAATGTGGAAGTGGTTACTGTTTTCTCCACCACTTGTTTTTAACATGTCTTCTAAACAGGCCTCTAACCAGCTTGCGACACCAGGGGAGGCGAAGAGTTTTCTGAAGGGAGCCCAAATTTTAGATCGAACATGTATTATAAATCTATACCATAAAAACATTTTTTCCAGGGGGACGAAAATTTTTCCAAGGGGGAAATTCTTTCCCCTGCCCCCCCTTCATTACGAGTCTACTTCTAAAGCTTTGTAATATTGCCAACAATGCGATAATACCGTTCTGTCTGCACATACCAATTGAGAAAACCCTGATCAAGTAAAGATGAAGTTGGAAACTTCAAAGACTGTTTATCACAGGTTCCCAAACGGCTTGCCCAGACAGCCCTGGTGTGCCACATTGACCAGCGGTTGTCGCGTGTTGAGAAAAAATAATAAACACACTAGCGTCTGGTAGAACGTCTTTAGTGAAAAGTAAGAACGATCATAGTTACACGCAGTGACACCCTCACAAGCACCCGCGTCTTAACCAAATAGAAGACACTAAATCTTCATTCATACCGTATTAAAACGGCGCTCGAAGGGTCTTTAATTACTTCGTAACTGAGTAACAAATATGTAGGAACACCTGTGTGCCGAAGTAAGGTGAGAAAACGTTTTATAATGCCATGATTTCGTGCATTAGCGCATCTATCAAGCACTAGTTTTACTCAAAAACTGTCTATAGGAATTTAGGCCTTCATGAGTGAGTGCCTGCGGTAATACTCACCGCACTTATACACTAACCAGGTAACCAGGTTCTATCAGACATAGCAAAACGTCCTGCTGGTACTCGTCAAGGACTCGTACGCAAGTCTTTGTAAGAACAAGGCAAGGATAGAAAACGTGTGGGACATCCTTAAACCAAGCGATGGGCAAACTTACTGCCCATGCAGATCATTTGTATGGCCACAACCATTGCAACTCTTGGTGCGTCATAGAGCGCAAGAAAATTCCCGGCTTATTTTTTGTGATATTTTCTCACGGGCCCAAAACTAACGACTTCAAAAAGTGTCCTCAACCAGCTTTTTTGAGAATCAGTCATTAATGCCAAGGGTTTGGCCTGTTTCTTCACTCACTGCAATCATTTCCATTGCTTTTCATAATACCAGTTTTTCGGTGTAGGAGGGGGGTTCAAAACAGCAGGTTTTGCTTACCCGGGGATTATTAGCAATGCTTTGCGGGACACAGTTTAACCATCACTACATTTCTGATTGCTACCAATTTCCAAACGAACCAACAAATGCACAAACTTTGTACCGGTTGCTGCCTGATGAAAAATGTGTGAAGACATGACTAGGCCGTAATTGCGGTAATGTTTTAACGCAAATTTAAATCCAGTAAACTTTGGAGATCTTTTTGAATGATAAATTCATGGTCATATCGTATCTGCACAAAAGTATCGAATCGAAATACAGCTATAACCGAAGAGCATGTATTAACAGACGACGTGTTTGATGGATTTCTACATTTCAAAGCAGTTTTATCAAGTTTCCACCACTTAATTTGACGTGAATGGCAGATGAATGAGCGCCATCACAACCATGAAAATTGCTTTTTGTCTATTCCCGAATTCTCCCGAACAAACACTACCGCGTGTCGCCGCTGAAGACTACAAGATAATCACTGCGTTGCTAGTTGCTACCAATGAACTCACTTGCAGCTGTCGGTGTAAATATCTCTCCTTCTCAGACTGGCCCCCAGCGTAAACTTCGACTTCTGACAGAGAAGCGAAATACTGGTGGCAGAAAGCACGCAGCCCTTGGATCTCGATCGTTATGGAGTCGGCAGGAAGATGGCCAACCACGACGTCTGTGAAGGATCCAATCGCGCAGTTGGACGCGGGCTCGATGTAGCCTTGATTTCCATTGTGGTTATAGAAGCGAGAACTCGGTATTTCTTCTCCGGCCTGCTTGTTGACTCCCAACGTGACGCGGAAACGAGACGGAAAGTCACAAGCGGGGAATACCCTGATTCTGTTAATGTTGTATCGCTGCCCGAGGTTCAAGGTAACAACTGTGGTTTGTTTATCAGCGACAAAAATTCGATTTCGAGAGGATGACATGGTTTGGTCGAACATGTGCGAAAGCAAGTAGTACGAAGCATGGTTTGGCAAAGGATAATTGGAACAGTAGCGACTGTATCCTCGATTATATGGCCTAACGCTGGTGCTGACTGTGCGCGACGAGCCTGCTCTTGCTTTGAACGAAGACGCCTTGCCAATATTTCCTGCTGTAGAAAAGTCAAGTCTGTACCCGATGTTGTGCATGAAGCTGTCCACAGGTCGTTGGCCATTGTTGTCAACAATCAGAGTGGCTTTTGGTTCTCTTTCGTTCTTCACATAAGCAGTGCCAGCACCCCCAGCCTCTGCGTACTGCCCGACAGCTCCACCAAAAGCGAGGAAGCGACCGAGGTAGGGCAGGTCGCTGTCGTTGCTTTGATGATAAACGGCGACGCGACCACCAGATCCACCGCCTCCGTGACCTGACATGTCTCCGGCGCCGCCAAGCGCTTCGATGCGACCTTTAAGCAAAAAACAAGCTTTAACTTTCGTGAATTATTTTAATTTTATTCACTCACTTGTTTTTGACATGCAATATTTTCATTAAAATCCATTTCACAAACTTTGAATATAACCCAGCTCCTTTTTCTATTCCAATATCACATGAGGCGAAAAAAAGTTGACTTGAAAAACTCAAGAATATCAAACAAAAAACGTAAAAGATCATTGTTGCATTTTCATTTAATGAAGCTTGCATTTAGCAACGCCATCACGGTAATGAATGAAGGAAAAAAAATTCTAGCACATTGGTAACGAAAATTATCAGATGTTGAATTTTGAAGTTAAACAACTATCAGCAAAAGCATCGAATCAACTGCCTTTATCAGAATAAAATGACATTAATTCGATACTTTTTTCACTTACGATGGCTTCAGTACAACTTGAAATGCTTCATAATGTTTCATATTTTTAAGGCGTTGCAGTTTAAGCATAATGGGTCTGATAATAATTTTTGTCGGCTCCAATCCCAGCAAGGAAAGGGTAGACATGATTACAGAAAAGGAAAGGAGTGTAATCATTGGTGGCAATAATTTTCTGCCATTTTAACCCTACTGTGATAGTCTAACTAGTTAAGAAATTGTTTTTGCAGTATACATAATAGGTTATCTTTTTGTGAAAGCCAGCCTTATAACAGTTATTGTTCTTTCGTTTCATTTACGGTTTGATTCCACCACAACGGCGACCAAAAAAAAACAGTTGTTCATGCATTTATTACCTGTCCAGGCGCCTGTCAGGACCCGGGTGTTGATAAGCAAGCTTCCGCCGCTCCCTCCGCTGGAACCCGAACTTCCGGACGGGACGTTTTCGCTGTTGGCGGAGACTGTACCGTCGACGCGAAGAGTGTCGTGGACATTGATCCGCATTACTCCACCTCCAGTGCCACCTGAAGTAACAGTGAAGTCCACCGCGTTTAACGTATATGGCAACCACTGCCCGGAGAAGCGAGCACAAGGTGGTGATCAAAAGCATTACAGCTAAACGCCAGAAAACAACGCCTCGGCACTCAAGAACCGGGTCAGGGTGGGTAGTCATACACCTGCTGTCGTTTATCAAGGTCTGAACGACATCCTGCCAATCCTTATTTTATTCCACGCCAGCTGCAACCATGTATTAACACGACTTTATTGCCAATAAAACTATGTTTTGGCAAAAATCAATATGCTAGTTTGCTTAGATTTAGAACAAGAATAATAAAAAGACTTTATGTGGTGCTTTAATTTATTGAAAAGGGCACATTTCAGCTTCCTTATTCAAAACCGTTTCGTTCCTTTACACCTTATTGAACAAAAAAAGAGCAAAGACAGTTCCCCATATTTGACAAAAATGACCACTGTATATTTTCAACTCAGTTTATCTTGTCATCACAATCGCATCGGCTCTCGCAAGATCGCTCAGCAGCAAAACTTGATTTTTACATCAGATTTGTAGCGACTCACCTCGGCTTCCGTAGCCACCACTTCCAAAATCCATCGGAAGGTACATCGAGCCATACGGGGAGTTTCGAGGGAGTCTGCAAGCAGCGTACCCCTCACACCCACCACGACCACCCATGCCACCATGTGAAGCACCACTGTGGCCCAGGAAATGCGCTGTTCCCGGAGCAGGTCCATCACCGTTGGTGTGACCACCATTGTTGACAGAGATGTGCCCTCCATCGTCTACTGTCATGTTGATTGCTTCCAAGTAAATGTGCTTAGCGCCGATGTAGGCTCCTCCGTCGACTGTCAGGGTTTTCGAGATGATCTCGTACTGTGTGGCGTGAGTTGGAGGACCGTTGGCTATGATGGATGACGTGTCCTTCAGTCGAACATCAGCCGGGAAGGTGAGTCGGGCTTCTTGGCTGTGGTAACCAGCCAGAGCTGCTGAACCTATGAATTAAACACAGAATGGTGTTTGACTAAATGAATAGGAGTGATTTGCGAAAACAATGAAAACGTATCTCAGTCAAAGCACAATTCACGCTGTTCGTCCTATCCAGATTAAGAAAATTATATTTGTTATTTGATTAAAATAACAATCAAACAGGCAAACAAAAACCAGCTTTTCAAGGTACTTTTTACCTTTTTTGTAAGGAAAGAATCCATTTTTACTAGAAACTGAGATTTTTTTTCTTTCGCACAGTTTCTAGCTTGTTCTATTTAAAAAGTCGATGCTTGGGAAAATCACAGTAATGGGAATTTCACTTCTCCACACAGCAAAAAAATTATTTTACGGAAGTTGGGCGTAATGAACATCCTTGAATGTTTGAAGCCTTTCGCTGTTGATGAGCTTATTGAACTGTAATCACTTCACTGCTTTGGTTGTCAGGAAGTAAGCTCATTGAGAGTAACAAACTTATGTCCCGAGACCTGGGGCTCAAAGGTGTAGGTATTTCACTTCTAATAAATACAAGGCTAAACAAACTTTGAAACAACTATTTGTTATCTGAGCCCACCCGTTCTACACGTATCTCAGACACAGCACAGGAAAGCACCATCAAACGTGAGAGGGAAAGGATTAGCAAAAGCATATCATCGACGGCTTACTTTGTAATTGTAAAATGTCTTCGTCGACAGTACTCACCAGTTAAAAACAGACGAAGTTGAGCATGTCTAGTCATGATCAGCTCCTCCACATGGCTCATGTTGCCTTCCAGGTGAATAAACACACTTTCCAGACGAGTGTGCGTGGCCAAGCCAAGATGGCCATCGACGCAAACGTACGTGCTGAAGGGTGTGTCGATCGTGTGTCGCTTGAGGTCGAAGTCTTGGTTGGGCCCAACGTGAACAACGCCACTGCGATCACCTAAATTACGTACACGACGTGCTTTACTTTCTTGGAATTTCGAGGATTTTATAAAGCTTAATTAGAAAACAAATTGTGTGATATTTATTGGATTTCAGTTCAACTTGACACAGATAGGAACGAAGACCACGAAAAAATTTAGCAAACATAAACTTCATAGCAACAGTAGGCGTTGTAGACAAGTGTGTGTTCAAAATGGTTCCGTTTATATTTATGCCATAATTTCAGTGCGCATATATTTGTTTTTTTTATTTTTCAACCATATTTCGCATCTACGTCTAGTTGCAAAAACAGCATAGTGCCTTTATTACCCACCAATCATGTCTTTGAAATGCATAAAAATCTCCTCTTTCCTCGTTGCGTTGACGTGCGAGAGATTGGCTCCATGCGGCCGCATGATGGCGAGATGAGCATTTCCATAAATCTGAAATTCTTCGAAGCTCAACTCCAATCTACCGTTGACAAAATCGACCCCGTGCTCCGGGGTCGGATCGAAGTTGGGTTGTCGCGAAGCAAGCTGGTGTCCCAGCGCATCAGGCATCACCCAGGCTTTGAAACTGTCCGTTGATGTGTCTGTGGTTAGAAAGATGCATTTGAACGTGGTTGATGATAGGAATCTTTGAAAACAGCAAGAACATTTGATTTACCATGAAACGTCTGTAGTAATTCTGAACACTAATCTCAGAGTGAGCGAATGTTCCACTGCGATTTACTGAAACGTCATTTAGACCCGTAGCCAGGTTTTAAGGCTTGGGGTATCAAAGTACATTTTTATTTTTAGGGGGGAAAGATTTTAGGTTTTTTGCGTATGTTTAAAACAATGTTTTTCAGGTATAACCAAATCTAGGCGGGCACAAAGCAAGCTGGTGTCCCAGCGCATCAGGCATCACCCAGGCTTTGAAGCTGTCCGTTGATGTGTCTGCAGTAAAATATGAACAATGCAACAGTGTTTCAGGTCAAAGTTCGCAATTTTTGTGTTCCGTGTTAACCACGCGTTGTGCAAATTTTCATTTCAGGGCAACATCATGACACAGCTTCATGAAGCAGAAGAGTGATGACGTGCCATGATGCAGCATCGGCGTACAGTATCGTGATCGGCAGAAACACGGTTACATGTCGCCTGAATGTTATATGTATAACGGTCAACGAATCTGTTATTTTTAAATATGTTACTGGCCGTTCACCAAAAACCTGCCCACTTCAATACCACCACTTGCTGGCAAATACATACGGGACGACAGTGTCGCAGCTGCACTAAACATTTAAGCAAGTCACGCGTTTTGAAAAGCCGGATCAAAAGGAATAGCATTTAAATATTCATCAAGCGACATGACTTGAATCATTCGTTTAAAAGTTGCTATAAATAGTTAAAAAAAACTATTCCGGCAGCTTTTCAAGAACCTCAATTTCTTCAAAAATGGTTCCTGATGATGAAAGTCGGCTTGATTTTGTTAGCACAGTAATTTAACGTGTATGTTTGGTAACGAACTGCCATAATTGAAAACACTTAAGCTCAAGCACTCTCGCCGTCACCATCCGGTAACCTAACTGTAATGGATTCGAATCGGTCGCAAGCTTCTTAACCATGCAGCGAAAGTGTTGTAGTAAATCATATAACCAAACAAGCACATTATACCTAACTTCAACGAACTTTTTATTCATTGCAAGCAACCACAAAGTTTCCGTGAAGCTGAAATATACCTTCGTACGAAGCAACTTTTCCAACGCGATTTGAAGTAAGTTTGTTGTTGTCAACGATCAGCGTTCGATGCTGATGTCCGACATGGAAGATGAATGCAGTTCCTGGTCCTCCTGATTCTCCAGTGCCGCTAGCCGCACCTCCAGACGAGTAGAAACGGCCGATGAAGGTGGAATTATCGCGAAGATAAACTCCTATTCTCCCTCCAGCACCAGCACCGGCATCACCAGAACCATTTCCACCTTCGATGGCTATCATTCCGAAACCAGTGAATCTTCACAAACAAAATTTAGCGTCTCGATTAACAAGTAAAAAATTTGCAAATGAGGTTTTCTATCATGAAATCGATATTTCAAGGTAAATGAAAGGCATCAGATAAAAATCATGGATCTTTATGAGACATTTTTGCCTTTTCGATGTCATTCGAATAGGAGGTGAGGATGAAAACTGATTAGCAAAATACATAGTCTTTTAAAATAAAAGTGCTGATTAAATATTTGCCAAGAAGAGGGAGTCGTTTCGACGGATACGTATTAAGACCAACAGTTACGCATCCTTTCATGTTGGGTTAACTTTATGTCGACGAATGACATTCAATACGTTTGGATCAATGGCGTCTGCGCAAGCTTCAGTGCAAATTCAAATTGCACCTTCACTTCATCCAGAGGTTGTCAGTGATTTGATGTCGCTTAAAGGTACTTTGCTTTAATATTAGTCAAATAAGGCCTTCTGATTGTCTGGTTTCATTTTGCGTTTTCTACGCAACTATCGCTTTCGTTTCGTAATAGTCGCAGCTTGGGTGATTCGATCGACGCATTATTATTTTGATTTACTGAAACAGATGACGCCGCGTTAACGGCGAAATCGATTTTCCTTCTACATATAAGTGTGCGCTGATTCTGGTGCTACTGACTCAAAAGAGGCAGGATCGAAGTCAGCTCCGCAACTTTATTTTGATTACTTTCATGTGTTGCGATATCACACCTGGTGTGCACTGCTGCATTTTTCAGAACGCATTCGGGACTTGCATTAGCGCGTTGTCTGTTGGACTGTCAATTCCGGCACTCCCCCCGTTACCCCCAACGACGTTGATCACAACAACAAACGCACCTATTTGTGTGGATCAGGATACTTCCGCCGGATCCACCTCCGGAGTGATGACCTTCAGCTGGTGCTTTCCCGTCGGCGGTGATTTCCCCGTTTACAGATAATGTATCGCTGACATTGAGGTAAAGAACCCCTCCTCCTCGACCTCCAGGTACGTAGTATCGCTCGTTCGTCGCAGGAAGATAGCTCGAAGTTCCTCCA
>Ga0210059_1002481_pt1 | contig 28945 bp, 16 predicted proteins | sample Ectturendosymbi2_FD_188042 | JGI IMG/M metagenome (GOLD analysis project Ga0210059, IMG submission 188042) | Ecteinascidia turbinata endosymbiont from Florida, USA - Sample 2 (SPAdes) (version 2) | ecosystem: Host-associated > Tunicates > Ascidians > Unclassified | place: Key West, Florida...
CCACTCCTGAAACGAATCATTGGTATGGCTACAGCAGCGTTTCCCTGACCGACTGATCAGCCGCAGGTGTGACCCGCAGTTGTCGCCGCATTCACCGGACTTGAACCCCCCAGATTTTTATCTGTGAGGATACTTTAAGGACAGGGTGTATGGCAACAACCCCCAGACTGTCCCTGACCTGAAGGCAGCAATCACAGCAGCAATAAGAGCGATCCCAAGGGAGGAATGCGGGAGGGTCATCGAGAACTTTTCCCGCCGGATCCAAATGTGCCTGCAGCGCCGGGGCATCTCTTTTGGAGCACATTTTTTGAGCGCCTGTGAAACAAAGAGTTTTTGTAGTACAGACTTGAAACTTTGGTGATGTCTGCTACACAGGCTTTACCTAGTGTGGCTGAAGGTTTTTGTCAATCTAAACAAATTTTGGAAGTTATTCGATTTTTGGTGATGACCGTTTTTTGTGTCACCCTGTAAATAAAAAAAATCCGATTTTTTGAAAATCCGATTTTTTTATTAAAAAAAATATGATTTTTATCAAGCCTGTTAACCAGTGCTCCTTCTAAGAAAATTTTACACTGAGCAAATATTTGTTTTAGTGAGAATGAACATTTTAAGGCTGATTAAGCAGAATTCTAAATGAATTACAAACTTTGTGAATTATTATAATAAGTTTACAATCTTATCAAAATGCGAACAAAATCCACATTTAATTCAAATGATTCCTCATTCTCGTTCTTTTCCAATGTTATGGTATGTTGCAAGTGCGCGAGAATGAGATTTTACTGCGCAAATTGTCTGGTTGTACTGCGCGTTGCGCATACCAACCAAAACTTTGTTTGCATTGCTTCCGTTATATTTGTACAATGCTTCCGCACGATGCGGAACTGACTCGAAAACAAATCCTTGACACGATCGAAAAGCGCTACTGGCAAATGCCCGCCGTAAGTTGGGTGATCTTTATCATTAACCACCGCTTGGCGTTTCACGTCAAAAATGTCGTCGGCAGTTCGTGCAGCACAGGTTGCTGGGAAAATGTGTGAATCAGTGATCACGTGTTGAAATCACAATTTCGGCGAATGAGCACTGTTCTTTCATGCAGTGCCTTCGCCTGATGCCTTCTTCAGTTTGAAGATGGCAAGATAGTTGATTTTTTCGTTGATGCATATCTCAGGCAAGATAGTTGATGCATACGCGTTGATCGTCAAACCTCTCGTGAAAATGTCAATGCGTGGTTGGTAAACAAATGAGATTAGCTTATATGGTGCAAGTCGGTGTTCCTCTACGATAACGTATACTTTTGTATCTCGCTAGTAACGCCTACAGGGATCACGTGCCCTATCCGACGTGGGATGTGGTGTTTGTGGCTCAGCAGTTGCAAACACTTTTTTCGTTCCGAACGAGACATCATGCATGCTGTAGAAACTCAGAAACCACGCTTTGTACGATAATTAATATTGCATTTCTTATCTTTGAAAATTTGAACAAAACTAATCCAGCCGTCATGTTTTTCCTATGAAACAGTTTTGAATTCCATAAATTCCACTGAAAGCTTTTGTGCATATTTCAAGGTTCCACATGTCCTACCTCACCGACGGCCAGTGGAGTCCTGTTCGCCCTGCTGTTTTTTTCACAACGAAGATGGATGGAACTTTGGATGTCTGGGATTATCTCTTCAAACAAAACGACCCGACTCTTAGCATTCAGGTTTGGTGGCACATTTAAACTGTCATGACTTTCTCGTGGTGATGAAATGAATAAGTTGTGCGAGATAAAACCGAAAAGACGTGCAGTTGTGAGGAACTAAAAGCGACATCTGTTAGTTGCTTACAGCAAATTTTAAGCAACGAATTCTAGCGTTATCAAGGTTTTTTGAACCAATGTCGGAACTATTTCCAAAAGTGTAAGTCGTGCGGTGGATTCGAATCACAAAAGGTAATCTTCAAATCGCTGCTGCCAATCTGCTTAACATTTGTACAGTCAAAACGTTTCAATACAATGATAGAAAAGCTGCCTTCTGGCCATTACTAATTATTTTTACTAAGGGATGACGCCATCACAGATTTTCGATGGTTAATCAAAGTATCTGGACATTGTTGTGACCTTTGACCCCGGTGCAACATTACAACCGGAACTAGTCGGTTGTCTTGAAATCGCCTCCGAAATTCTTCTTTTTTCACAAATTTGCAACCTCGCAGGTTTGCGACGAAGCTGTGCACAGTTTGCGAGTTCAGGACAACGGTCGAGTCGTTGCTTGCGGGTCGCACAGCGGAACCACGACCTTGCTCGAGGTTTCATCCGGTCTTTGTACGCTGCAAAAGAACGAGAAGAACCTGGTCAGCTCGGTGAGTCTCAAGTGTGAAGAGTGGCGCAGTGAGCATGGGCGTCGGAATAGGAGGACATAAATCTTGGCACCCTCTGGATTTTGAAATTTGATATTTTCCTATTAACTTTTTGTTGGAAAAATGTTTTTATCTTAGTTTCGAAGTGGCAAAATGAAATTTTACCACTGTTGCTCTCACCCCTGGAAAAAATCCTTCCGACGCCCATGCCAGTGGTTTGTTGTAACAAGAAGGCGTATGCTATCGTGTTGAACGTGTGCTATTGTGCTTGACTCGTAGCAGTATAGGTGCAGCAGCGCAATTCGGATTTTCCTAGCAGCATAATATCTTGAAACGAAATCGGTTCACTTTTCTATTTTTATTAGTTATTTTCGCGTTTGGCTCAGACACAGGGTCCATGTCACAGGAGCAATCAAAAAAACACATAGGTACAAAAAACACGTGGGCGCAACGCATCACAAGGTAGGTGTTGGTTGTTGCACGCATTCATTACTGAACAGTAACAAACACTGAAGCAAAGCGCCAACAGCATCTCTCACATTAGGACATCGTAATAAAGAAACGTTAGGTAGTGGGAGAAAAATGGAGATTTGCATAAAGCATCGGAGAGGTGAAGTGAGCGCACAAAAAAGATGTGCTTCGTTGAACAAAGACATACAGTTTTTTTTCTGATCAAGGCATCAAATGTCGTGCCTAAAGACGCAACTTGGTGTGGCGAACACTAGTTGCATTCCTAGGGATGTAATGCACAACTCGATTGGCATTGTTATAGACGACCCAGAGGCGTTTAATATGTTTTGAATTCCATAAATTCATGTACCCCACCTTCGTGAGTCTTTTTTGAGGCAGAAATTTTTACAGTCTAATGCCCTTCCTAACACCAATCTGTGTCACAGATCAGGAAAGTGGCCCATTAGTTGCCTTTTCCGACAGGATGGTCGCTCTACTATTCTCCGTCCGGCAGAGAACGGTTGTATGCAATAAAATATCTAGTGGTGAAACTTTACTGATTAGAAGAATCTTCCTTTGAAAAAAGCCAAAATTTTGAAATCGCAATTTGAATGTAACTTCAAAATGAACTAGTTTATTCATTATCTTTGCGATTTATCGGAAAATGGTGTAAAAAACAGTTTTTCAGTAATAACTTTTTGTAGAATGAAGTAAGGCAAAATTTTTCTCTTATCAATAATAGAAACTTGTGTCTTCCGCATCTTTTCAGCCAAAATCAGTTTTCTATCTCACCTAGAAGCTGAGTTATGACAACTTCATGAAATTTGACCCCCACATGACCCCAACGGTGAGGTAGCAAGCAGGTTTTTAGGGTCAACCACCTAATATCAATTTTAAAGTTAGCTTCGGCCATGTTTCCAACTTTTTAGACTACCCCAAAGCAGAGATGGATCAATTACATCATTTCAGTTCAAATACAATTATAATTACGATTACGCTTTCAAATCTGTCAATTACATTATAATTACAATTACTTTCACATTTGGAATTGATCACAAGTTGAAATTGCAGTGGAAACCGCTTAATAGAGCATCGGTTTATAGAGCAAACCGCTTATTCGAACAGTTTCGGCTGAACAAAAAAAACGATCCTATCTTTTTCTTATAAATTCTTCGCTTATTAGAGCAGTTAGACGTGTAGCAGCACCATGGCTTACACGCAGTTAGCGTGTGAGAAATCCATAAAATGCAGAAAGTTGACCAAGCAACCAAAAAATGAAGTAAAACTATCAAAAATCGACCAGTTCTTTTGTGCTGAAGAGGGGCAAGAGTGAACAGTGTCCACCACAACAGCTACTGTGCAATACATTATGACAAAAATATTGCAAAAATACAGTACGTTTTCTTTTTACAATACTGTGTACAGTGCTCACAACGAGAATGAAATAGAGTACTCTGATATTGATATGTGTGATGGTGAACCCCTGGTGTGAATGACACCCTATTTTTATTGCAAGAAGTTATCATCGGATAAAAAGCAACCGTTTATTAGAGCAGGTGTTGCTATTCCCGACGGTGCTCTTTTAAGCGGTTTCCACTGTGATACATGCAGACATGTTAGAATGATTCCACAAGTTGTGCCAGAACAGGCTTTTTGTGAGCTTCAGAGAACAGCACTTACTGAGTTTTTCACCGCTTACCAAATTATTTTTTGCCTATTTTGACACCTTGCGAATTCCGCGTATCCACAGAGCTGCGGTCTCTTATTTCCTACAGATGTTACTACACAACGGTAGATTATATCAGCGCAAACACTTATTGTCACACTTAAAGCAACAACAGCTGATCGTTTGAACAATGATTGATCTTCGAAAACGGTTTCTGGAATACAACACAAACAAGATTCCACATTCTACCAGCGTAGTCTAAGCGCAGCGAACAGTTCTCACTGTCAGTTAACCGAGAGCGCGACAAACAATTAAGAATAAGGCAAGTAGGCCTACACAATTGTAACTATTTGCAGCAAATTAAACACGTAGCTCAAACGCACGACTGCCATCCAGCTACAACTTCAATGCTGATTGGCGAACTGAATATTAGCACATATACGTTTTACTTCTCCAACAACAAAAAATAAAGAGTATGTACGAAAACGATGAAAGTTCCAAGCTCAGATTTTCGGTCTCTGAATTTATAAGAAAGCTCGCTATTTCGAATAGCAGCATTTGGGCTCTGCACTTTAAGAGCCGAAAACGTCATTAACTGGGAAATAGACGGAGTGGCAAACTTATAGGAGATTTTGCACGAGGAGAAACAAATGCGTGATCAAATTAAATGTTATTTTAGTTGAAAATTTGAATTTCTTTTTACAGTTGTTGCACCGTGCCTCAGTTCTGGTTAGGGGTTAAAAATTTGGACAGTGGTGTTGGAAGGGATTCAGCAGTGTTTTCAACAAAACCGTCGCCAGAACGTTTTCAATAGGGGGGGCTTTGAGTTTCTGCGGGGGAGCTTGACATTTTAAAAATTGACAAAAACTCAACTGATTTATAGTTTTTCATGTTTCAATTTGGGGGGCTTGGAGCTTTGTTTGTGGGGGCTAAGCCCCCAAAAGCCCCCCGTGGCAACGGGACTGGTTTTCAAGATATTCGTTTTGATCATCCATTTTTAAAGTGTTACAATTTCTGCAATATATTGTAATTTACTATGATAAGTTTGTGGATGAATAATGATTGAATAAATGAACACACAAAAACATTTATTTTAGCGTGCCTAATATTGATCTAACCAGGGGCAACTCCGGTTCAACAGCGTTACTTGGGCTCATCACATGTTTTGCAAACAGTCCATTTAAATATTTATAAAAATGCAAGAAAGGTGATGCACATGGAAAATATATGCCTTTCCGCAATCTTTCTAGTCCCAAATGACTTTTTTTATATCTAGCCTTCTTTCATTCCTAATTTAAGAGTGAAAAATAGCAATAAAAAAAGCTTTGCAAATCAAACGGATCTACAAGTCGCCATTATACTGACAGCTGACTGAATGCAACAGTAGAGAATTGCGTCACGGAAACCTCAAATTGCTCTGAATCTGGTTGGCAGCACATTTGCTTTGTGACTTAACACACGTAACAATGAATGAGAAGTTCTCATGAGAGTTCGTCCATTGTTGCGTAATTAACGTCACAGAGCAAAGATAACGCCAGTTAGAATTGCTCTCGAATGGGAACTGTCCATAGATCGGGAATTTAATCCAATGCTCTATGGTAGGCCTGCCCAACCTTTTTCGTATTGCGGGCCACTTTCACATGAGGATGTTCATTGCGGGCCACAAACGTTTTTGTGACGTTCCAATAAGCTATTGTGACGTTACAAATCCTTTGATTTTGATAAGTTTTATGTGATAACACGAGGCGATAAATGAGTCCTGTAGTTGCACGCAGTGTTGCCAGCTTGTATGGATTTAAACCAAATCTAAAAAGTTGACTTATTTTTGAAGCGTTTGTTATACAAGTTTTTGGGTGGTAGGCCCATAACAGAAACAATAGGTATAATTTTGGTGTGTTTTGATGGCAAGTATACTTGAGCCTATAAAAAATAAAAAATTTTAAAAATCTGCTTACGAACTCATCACATCGCGGGCCACATAAAACAACCTCGCGGGCCGCATACGGGCCGCGGTTGGGCAGCCTTGGTCTATGGCATGCAAATCCATTACTTCAAAAAACATTCAATCTGACATGAATTATAAAGAGTACTTCTTCGCATTTGGCAACTCAGGCTGTAACGGATGAGTAAAGGAACTTTGTAACAACCGCTATCTTGCTCCATACAAGCGTATTGTGGTTTTCCCATATCGCAAGCATTCATGCGTTATCCGTACGTCATGTATGAACATCGTTCGTTGCAGGCGCGGATTTACCATTAGGCTAAAAAGGCTTAAGCCTAGGGCCCCTGATTTTGGAGGGCCCTAAAATTTTGGGAGTAAGGGCAGTTTCCAGCGTTTCTGTAAGCAATTATATGTTTGTAGTTTTGTTTTAGTTCATCGCACGTTTTTTTGCTATGCCGCAAAAAAAATCTCTGAAGGTTAGAACAGCGGTCCCCAAACTTTGTGACTTATGAAACTGATTCTTTTGTTGCACGATAGTTGTAGTATTTGGTTCCATGCTTGATGCTGCAACAAGGAGAGTGTGGTGCATATGTGCATCTGAAATTTTGTTCCGACACTTGGATTTACAATATATAATCTTAGAAATGAATTTTTCGCAAAGACATATACTTCCAAACACCCAATCACTTTTGAGTACGTTTTGAAATCTTATAAGACACTCTTTTTAAAGCAGGGGTTCCCAACCATTTTCTTACCATGTACCCCTTCAGCATTCCGACAAATGAGCATGTACCCTTTCAGCATTTCAACAGATAAGGATGTACCCCTTCAGAATTTTGACAGATGAACATGTATCCCTAAAACTCCTTATGACAAAATATTTTCTCATGATTCTTCACAGATATATTTAACAATATACATATAATGACTTTTGAAAATAATATTAAGTGATATATGTATAAAGATTTGAAAATAAACAACATGTAAATATATTTTTACCTTCTATTGCTAACCTTAAATGTACCCCTTCGGATAAGCAAATGTACCCCAGGTTGGGAACCCCTGTTCTAAAGCTACAGAAGCGTTTTTGATAGAAATTGCATTCAGATCCAAGTCATTCTGCAATTCAATAACTACCGTTGCAGTGGTTCTTAACCTTTTCTCTACAACGCCTCCCTCAAGTAATTGTCCTTTGTGTCAAACCCCCCTGACTTTAAATAAGCTGTAAAAACAAATGTATTTATTGGTAAATGTATTGATCAAAATTTCCATGTTATAAAGTCGCGACCCTTGGAATTTTATTGATTCTCCCTGGGAGGAGCGCCCCCACGATTAAGATGCACTGTTCCATTTGGAAATCTTTTGGCACTGATTCAACATCAATTTCAAAGGGTATTGAAAACATTTTTATGCTTCCAAATTTCCAAATTACGAAAATCCTGAAATCAGCGATCAAATTCACGTTGCAACTTTACGATTTTATCAGCATATTCAGCATCAGTATGTCTCTTTCACCATCTCCAAGTGCACTTTGCAAACACCCAAATAGATCAAATGCATATTAGCGTAACTGCCTCTTGCCAAAATTTTAGCTTTGCTTCAAACGCTTTACTTTCACCAAAAAGATTGTGAATGAGTTTTTTCTTTCCTTGGTAGGGTTGCGGAGTCGGAGGTAAAATGTTCGTCTCCAACTCCGACTCCTCGCTTCCAAAATGGTCCGACGCCGACTTTTTAAATGCCAGTCAATGGAAATCGTGGTACACAGCAAGAATTATCTGTTTCATTAAAAGTGTCAAAAGAAATTGTACCATTTCAACAGGCACGAGTTCGGATTCCTAACTTAGGAGTGCGATGTAAAAAATAATTCAATTGAACTTCTGGAGTCGGATGAAAAAATCCGACTTCTAGTGTTCTTAAAAATCGGACTCCACCCAAAACCCCCGACTGCTTGCCATACCGACTCCGTAACCCTTCTTGCTATGACGCATTCAGATAGTTACATTTTACTATTCATCCACCAAGAAAACAAGTTTTGAAAGCCAATGAGCATTAGAAAACTCATGCTGTTTCCCTTCAGAATCCATATAAAATGCACTTTCTTGTCTTAAATCCCACACTCTCTTCAATATTTTTCCCCTGGTAAGCCAGCAATTTTCTTCAAAGTAGAGGACATCTTTGTAATTTCCATCGATTTCCTCAATGTCCTGGTTAAATTCTTTTTGCTTTTGGTGCAAATACATCTCACATTAGTTTATTTACTTACACGAAATTGTTAAAATGCAAAGCAGTTCTACGAAAGCTCGCAGGCCACATTGGAATCCTTCGCGGGCCGGATGTGGCCCGCGGGACGGACTTTGGGGACCGCTGGGTTAGAAGAATGAGTGCAGAGGATTGAAGTGAATGACGATGAGCTTTCTCTTTTTATGGCGTTGAGAATTAGTTATTGTTATGTATAATGTGTGGAACAAAACCCCTGAATCCATTATTCAGATTACACGAGGCCCGTGAGGCACTCAATAAATATGTGTAACGTGAGTGTAGTCAGATAACTTCACCGCTGCCCTTTCTGTTAGCTTCATTGTGACTGGTTTTGTTTCTGATATCGAGGGAATTCAGATTAAAATAATGTTCACAAATTAGAACAACTTATTCAGTGAATATAACGAGCACGTGTAGTCCTAATTTGTATGACATCAGTCGTCGCAAACCTTCAAGAGGGGCCCCCAATTTAAAATAGCCTAGGGCCCCGAAAATGAAAATTCGCCCCTGGTTCGTTGTCTTCACTCTGTATGGGCCTGGCTGGCTACCGTGTGTGTGATCGTGCTGTGTACATGACAAGCTCTGTGGTGTAGTAGTAGGTAACATAGGTGTAACAATGGTTTTGCTTGTCTGCGTTTTCTTGAATTTTGTGTAGTTGCTGGAAACAAAAGTAATTGTAATTTGGTCAATTTTTATTGCAAATTACAATTACACAAGAATAAAAAGTCTTCATTACAATCACCCGAAAATATGTAATTAACTACACTCAATTACAAATACAGTTCTAATTGATCCAACTCTGGTTGGTATTGCAAAATTTTGAAAATTCACTCCACCCGATTTGGCAGGCATATATTGGAAATGTACCAAGCGTGAAACTGTTTTTAACTGCAATAGAGCACTGAGCAAAGGTTTCGCTGAGCTTGCTTGCTGCACAACAGAGTGATTTCACTTGCTTCTGAGTTTCATTGCATGCAGCAACCGTTAAATTTGCTTCAAACGAGAGAAACAGAACTTTTTGAGATGTTTGGTGACGACATCATTTTTGCGATGTTTGTCGAACCCGGCATAGAATGCGGTGAATATTCATCTGCGTAGGTTTCATATGAGTTTGGTCAGAAACGCCACTGATTGTTTTTAAATATGGACTGTAATTTTCGCTTTTCCGAAATAAAACAAACCTCAGTCATGGAATGTTTGCTAATCTATACGCTTCCTAAAAACTGGAGGTTTTCGGAATATCCTGCAGTTTACACTTTGCAGTATCACGAGAACTCTTAAAAGTAACCAGCGAAGATATTATCGTTCTTGTGCCGAAGCGTTCCCATTTCAATTGATAAGGCTGCTTTCGTCTTTTTCGGTCAGTTTAGAATCACAGCGTATGCAGGAAGGCGGCACTTATTTTTCGGTGTCAAGCGAAATTTCTGACCAGAGCTGCGAAATAACTGACCAGTTCTTGTATGTCAGTTATTTTTCTTCTCGAAGTAAGGGAATAAACGTTGACGATTAATTTTTTGATGTCTATTGCGAAAATGAAAACTTTTGGTTAGACGTCAGATAGTCCACAAGCGACAGTTATGGGAACAATTAACCACTGGTAAATATTTGATTGGTTTCAGACTTCAGGTATTTTTCTTTTTCTAACCCTAAGCCTTAACCTAAACTCTAACCCTAATCATCAGTTCCCAGCATACTGAATTTGATATCTCAGTGAACAGCCACGGCTTGCGAAATGCATGACCTGAAATATCGCTCTGCGCATGCGTAGATGGCGTGAAATCAGCGAATTCGCAAGTCAGAAATTTCGCTTGACCCCGGACTGGATTGTATCTCATTGCAGATGTTCGAGCGCGAAACGAAGCGCGAGAAGATTCTCGAAGCGCGACATCGTGAGCTGAGATTGAAAGAACGAACCCAGTCACAACAAGGAGCGAGGCAAGACGAAGATAACCGGGAAGGTAGTTGCACATAGATTTCTTTTGTCGCTGATCTGACTTCTATATCAGTGAGGCTCGTTTGTGCTTCTATTTTGATCAGGAATTTCTGAAATAATTTTCCAACGCAGAAAATCGATTGCACGATGAATGTGCCTTCCAGTTCCGCGAAATTCCAGTGTAGTGCTGAAAACAAGAGAGGAAACGCTCTGTAAAACTAAAGTTTCACTTTCTCCAGTCAATATATTTATGCTTGTTTCTGTTGACAAATTCACTAGTAACAACAAAATTACCGATGTTTTGTTGTTTATGAAGTTTTCCAGTACGGGACAGTACGCTGTTGCTCTATTCAAAGGAACTCTTAGAGCGATGCACTTCCCAATTGTAATCCAGGAATTTTATCAGCAACTTGTGCGAAGCATCAGCATTGAAAATATCAGAAAACATTTACTTAATTTAAGTGGAGAAACAGCGCCGACAAAAACAGGGAAAATGCATATAAATGATACAAAAGTTTTTCTCGTGGAACTTTCTCGTAAACAACAATTTAGTCCGTATTTCTAGTTACTTGAAAGGTTACTTTGAAGTCACGTAAAAAACAGCGCTTTGCAACGTTTTTGAAATTGTCATACGCGTTGCTCTCACGCGCAGATTTTTTCCACCGTTGGACATTATGCAAGAGCGTATGAGGTAAAAAGCCGGGGTGACATGCAGGAAGCCATGTATTGACTGTGGAAAAATAAAGTGCTTATCGTGAAGGGAACCAGGCGTTGATTCTTTCCCCACCTTGAAAAGTATAGTTATGCTAAAGCAAGGTTTTAATGGCTCCTAAGCCTGTTGATTTCCGACTCGTATGATTTGTTTGAAAAGTTTATTTTCACGCCAGCCAACGACACAGTTTGCTGACAACATATGTTTCATATCGAGAGTAAATACTGCTGCAAGTCTCTGAAACGTTTGGATTTATACAAAAGAAACCAAAGCTCAACAACAGACTGAACGAACGATACTAAATTTATCAACAGACGGTTTGTGTACACTGTGAAACATGGACGTCGACCAACTGAAGTTAAAAGCGCGTTTCGATCATGTGATAGGAACGCCACAATGGGAAGTAATGAACCACTAAAAAAAGTTTGGTGCCAGAGGTGCATGGTCACAGCCACACAGTGCGTGCGAGTGCTAGTCAAACGCGTTGGCGCTGCCGAAACGCTGTAAACAGGCAGCTGTGGAAGTGACACAAACGGTTATCTGGCAAAGCAAAACCGTGTCGAGGCCCACCTTTAATACACGTATGATACAACCAGAGAGAGGTAAAGGAAATGACCCCATCGCATGGTTCACTGACTGTACCGCACGTCACTGCAACGTCTAGAATAAATTCACTGTTCAAAACCACCTGTCCCAGTCAAAAATAATTTTTCACCAGTACTCAAACCATGTGGTATTTGATTACAATCTTGGGATTTTTCTTTCAAAGATTTTAAAATTTTGATCAAGTGGCTGATAATGCAGGCAACTCTTGAATATGTCTACCACTTCTTAATTTGCCGGATTTTCAAACCCACTCGCACAGCTCCATCGAGCACGCCAAAGCTGTTGGAAACGGAAGTGACTGCTACAATTGAGTCATGATGCATTGTGATGTAATCAAAACCGCTCTCGACAAAAGGCCTGATTTGTCGCAGCGATCGTCAGCGGATGATGAACAACGTATCCGGTGACTCAAAAGTTTGAACAAACAACACGTATAACATCAAACGCATATTGGAACTTGCAACATGATGACTATTTATAATGCAGGTGCTCTCCTAAAGAACGTAGGTTTTTCAAGATGCAAAAGTTGCGCTGAATTGTATGGAAAAAATTGAGAACGCTTTGGGAAAGCAATTATCTTTGCCAATAGTCAATGTATGTCAAAACCTTCAGGCAATGGAAAACAGAGTTTCAAAATGTATCTGTTATACTGGATGTGAATTGCATTAAGTCGTTTGTGTCATAACCACATATGTAACAATTCGTGCGCAAATACAAACCTGCATTTAGGATAAACAGCAAAACTTGAACATTTGTGTGCGTTAAAACCGCGTCCTTATATTTTTTTGCACAAGATTTGAAAAATATATGTGTAGCTGCAAGTAATAACACAAAAACGTTTACGACCCACGTTTTTACAACGCTTACAACAGTGCGAATTTATAGCGTTGGTATTTCTTCTTGGTGAAAGAATTGTTCAGGTGTGTGTACAATACCATCCGCAAAATATCCCAGCCCCGATATTTTTGCTTTCCCCCGACACAGCTTGATTCCAGCAAATAACAGATTCGTAGGTCCGCTGGTTCTCGAGTTGTCATTCAGGCCTGCGTGCAGTTCACGGCAATTTATATACATTCTTCTTTATGAAAAATCGCGTTAATGTCCGGACTGATGAAAGGTGAAAAAAAGCTTGTGGCGAGCTTGACACTTTTGCACGCAGCATCGCTTGATCTATCAAGCGACGTCTTGCAGTTGTGGGCGGCGGAACGAATTTTTTGCAGGGGCATTTCCGGGTCCCGATCTAAGCGTACCACCTACATTACGGTTGATGTATTAGGTGATACCAGTGGCGATTATTCAACATTGGAATGCCCTTTTTCAACAATTTCTAAAAAATGAAATGCGGAAACGCACCTGCACTTGCTGTGATTTTGTCACAGAAAGTTTCATATTTTGTCCAGCACCAGCAAATGAGAAAGCGACGCGTGTATACGGTGTAACGACGCAGCAAGGTTGAGATGACAATAAAGCTTGCCTTATCGACACGATCGGCACTCAGCAAAATTTTGAAGATGGTGTACTTTATACTGAAAGACTGACGGTCCAGCAAAATTGTAGAGGTGACTCTGGTAACTCGGATGCCCCCTTGAAAATAGTGGGAGGTCCATAACCCCTTGTTTCGCTGCCCATACTTGTAATTTACATAAAGAGTCTGAGTTTTCGCTTCTGGTGCATTGACCACAAACGTGTCTACAAAGCATTGCGGTACAATATCCGCTGTTTTGCAGGTGACACCGAAGAAGAGAAAGAGCTCATTGAGCGAGCAGAAAAGGAGTTCATGAAAGCGGTAGAGGCAGAAAGAAAAGCTATAGATGAAAGGCCAACGGAAGAACTGGAGGAAGTCAAGGTAGGTTCTGTCTGGACATAGTCATGGGACAAGAACCTAGCATTTTTGCTATCAACGGTGAAACTGGAAAAATCACGCTAATATCTGACCGTAGAAAAACAGTTCCGAAGATTAAAAAGTGGTCCCGTACGCTTTTTCCCCAACAAGCGGTCATTTGAGCGAGTGCGTTGATTTGCTTGCGTTAACAATTAGAACACTATATTGTACTCGCTGCAGCGATGGCGTAGTTCATTTGGAAACTTGTTTCAAGCACTCCATTCCAGCTTCGCAACTCGTATCCTGTTTTTTTTTCACTGAGACATTTTGGTCATTTGTCTCACGGTTGTGTTAAAACTCACCGAAACAGTGTTCATTAGCCTATACTTTCAGATATTCTGACCGAAATGACTTAATTTTTTTCGGTCATTTCAAAAACATTTCGGTCTGTGACCGAAAATAAACCAGCTCGTATCCATCACTACCAAATAATCGATCTTGTATCGCACACAATTGCAACAAACGAAATGAGCACTAGTGTCAATTTCTGATCAATCAAAGTGACCTCTGCCCATACGCCTGTTTGTTTCAGGAAAAAGCTTCGGAGGAAGAAGCAGAAAAAAAGGAAACACCAACGGAAGATTAACGCAAAAAATGCGCGCTGTTTCAAAATAAAAGGATTAAGCAAAGTTACATATTACCGAAAATGCAAAAAAGTCGCGCGACTACGCTATTCCAATGAAGTTGCAGTGCGGCGGTGTGGTTTTCCAGCTTATCTTGCGACCAACTCGATGTTTACATTTTTTGTCTTTTTTGTTATTCTTCGTCTAAAAATTATTTTACTAGAATGTATTTTACAACTGTTTGCGTCATCCGCTGACTGCTTCGATACAGATAAGAACACAGGCAGTTCACGCGGTTCGAACTCCATACATCCGAGTAGCGCGTGCTGAAATGCATTTGTTTAGTCAATGAACCCTTCGTGCCTAATTCATAAAACTATTTGTAGTCGTGGCTTGAGGCCAACACGGTGCTGCGCTGGTACAAGCCGAACTCGCATGAGATCATCCAAGTCATCTGATACAGTGTTGTTGATATTCGTACAACTGCTGCATAAAATGTGAGTTGGGGCGTACACTTGGCCGTATGGCTTTCAGTTGTTGCAAGGCTTCAGACAAGTCGACGCGTTCGTTGCGCATCACAAATGCCAACGCAATCGTTGCCGATCTTGAGACTCCTGCGTTGCAGTGGATCAGCACGGTCCCACCTGCTTTCAACGCGCTATCAATAAACTCGTTGCATTCCGCAAAAACGGACGCAATATCGCAACTGAAGTCATCATACAGTGCTAAAGTTTTGTAATGAAATTGTGTGGTGAAGTGGTTTGTTAAGCCGGCAACGTTTAAAATATGGCTTATCTTGTACTGCTTTAGCAAATCCAAATCGCTGGCGGGGTCTTGCGAACTAATGAATATCTTTTCACGAAACTGGGCCATTTGCATGTCAGGATGTGTATCGACAACGTAAGAACCAGCATTGTCATCCACACGCTTGGTCTTGACAAACATCCCATCGGGCGTTTTCTCTTCTAGAAACACCTGGCCATCAGCTGTTTTGTAACGCACCTCACTCTTTTTCAAATCAGCTTTGTTGAACAACCGTATGGCGTCAGTCATTCCACTTTTGCTAAACATTGCAATGCAGTCGCTCCACGAATAATCCTGAACTAAATGCCAAAAGCCGACCTTTTCTGAAAACATACGATTTTATTAAGAAATTGCAATACAGTACTAGTGTACACAACGAAAAGGAAATATATCCTGGCGTTTCAATGGCACCGTAATTTTCTCATAACACTATCAACGGGTGGCATGCAGAAGGTACGAATGAAAACGAAAGCATTTGTTTACGCAAACAAGGACTCCTTTCCCAATTGGCCAGTTTTCTGTAATTTCAATAATGGCTGCACGGGAGTAAAACATTGCCAGAAATACTTTTGCAAAAACAGGTTTATATTCACCGGTTGCAAAAGCAGAATTTAATAGTGTGAAGTTGTTCAATTTGTGCTACTTTACAACAATTCAAACGGATTGCTAACAATGCCAACTGAAACAACAACGGAAGCATGATATACGATTATCTAAGGTTATGAAGCTGTACAGTCTGAGTCTACACCAGTGGTTCTTAAACTGTGGTAAATTTACCCCTGGATTTCGTCATCCAAGGGGGAAAATTTTTATAGATCGTTCTAAACTGCTAGAGTTTGTTAATTTGGTATTTTTAATAAATGAGCGCCATTCAGAGTATTGGAGGTAAATCTGGTAATCATGTTTGATAAAAGGATAAGATACGTAAAAAGGTTAAGAACCACTGGTCTACACCTAATCGGTGTCTCAGCGTTTTGAAGCACTTTGGTGGAACTTCACGATATGGGTGGAAAATCACATTGCATGTGAGCTCGACGAAAGATAGACGCTGTTGTGCAAGTAAAAGATTCCACCAATCGCGAAATAGAACGCAAAACTTCCTGCCAACAAAACTCGCAAATACAATGAGTGAAAAATTACTTTAATATTGTAAGTGATGCATTCAGTTTGCCCTTACAACACTTTATCGGTCTTTAGTAATTTTGCTTCAAAAGTAATTTCTAGTTCATTTAGGGGAAATTTTCGTTTTCACACGCAAGCTACGTTGCTGCACGATTCGCTGGTGTCCAAGTCCCTGCCTGAGTAAAACATCGTTGTCGTGTCACAATAAACCCACATGGTCGAGAGTGAACAAAAAACTGCACACCAATGATCTTCTTTTGACTGTTTTGTGTGAAGCTACATAACTGATTTTGCACGTAGATGCTACACCAATGACAATATGTCAGTTGAAACCATTATAATAACTTTCCACAAAAAGAAGAATAAGACAAAAGACCGAGAATCACACATATTTCATATTAGAATCACACACCAAAGAAACAACCCACAGTCTGCGCGAAATGACGAATAGTATTTCAAAAAGCGGAAGGTCGGGTCTTCAGTGCAAACCCTTTAAATGCGAAACAATACTTAATTAAAGCCTGTTGCTGTTTTTCAACAAGCGAACGACTTCGTAGCAAAACTTAGTGTAGTCTTACGAAGGAGATGAATGCAAGGAATATTTTAAGGCAATGTTACAGATGGCACGATGAAGGGCCTAGTAGCTAAGCTCAAAACTTGGTTTTGAGATATTTACGAGAATGTGAGCAATGTAATGCACTTGATCTTTGACACTTGCTTTCAAATTAATCCCTTTTTGAAAAGTTTCAGCAACACTCTTTTTATTAAGGGTTTCAGCAATGGTTCTTGCAAAAACAACTGTGGCACTGAAATCTTTTTATCACATCAAACAACTTTAGAGCCCCATGAGACCGTTTTGCCTCACCACACACCTCACACTGTACACTTGTATTTTTTCATTCATAGCAGAACATTACCTGCATTGAGCTGTGGGTCGCTTAAAAATATTTCAGGATCAGAAAGCACAACCTGATTTCTCATTCTTTTAACAATTATCTTCGGAAATCATAAGCAAGAAAAGAATAAGTGCTTGAACCTTGCAGGTATTCAATTCGGATAGAGGGTAAAAGTCAAACACTATAGTATTGTGATGACTTGCAACGTATGCGCCAAGATATTTTACTGGCATGACCAACAACATAATAATCACAGTTGTTTTGTGAAAGTAAAAGAGCCTGATTAAGGACACTTAAATTGTTAGGGTGGCAAACAAGCTTTAGCTGCAGTATGCCACAGGTGATTATAACAAGTAGTGAAAAATGCGTACCAACTTTAACCTAGAAGAGATCTCTTATTTCCAGCTCCCTAAAACTATGTGTTGTTCAGTTTTAGCAATCGCTTAACCAAATACGACCTATATGAAAAAACGCACATCTTACAACTTCATTATCTTGCCAAGCATTTCATAGTAACGCCATAAAAAGCTGTTGCATGACAACCAAAAATACACAAAAAGTTCAATCGTCAAAGGTTATGGCTTTCCCATGTTAAAATAAAATTTCAATATTGCAGTCTGTTTCAACAAATATAAATCCAAGGAACAGGTAATTTAAGGACTGCAATAAGAAAAAAAGCAATGATCTTCACACAATTGGCAAATTAGTAGTAACTACAAATGCTGTAATCACAACACAGCTACCTGCCATTGCATAGGCAATCAACCACAAGATGAACAAAGCATGTTATCAAGCACCGAGAGACTTCATACATGGGTGGATAAACAAACTACAATATTGTAACTGATTTAATGAACTATTATGTTTTTAACATTATGCAGTCAGTCAAGCTGAACCATGACTACAGAAACTAATATTGGCGATGCTATTAACCACGATATATAATAAATGATTGCTGATTGTCTAACTAACTATAGAGCAGGTGTGGGGAACCTATGGCTTGCGAGCCAGATGTGGCTCTTGATTACAGCATCCGTCTCGCTTGATATTTTCTTAACACGGTTGTTACGGATGAAACTTTTATCTGTAATTTTCCTACAAAGCCATCAGCAACACCGTGCAGCACCAGAAGTCGCATTAACAGTAAGGAGCATGTTATTAAAGAGAAAATTCAGACATTTACCATTGTTTAAAACTGTTGATTTTGCTTAAAAATGCACACGTTACTTAGTTGCATTAAGCGTTAAAAAATGTTATATGGCTCTCACGGAAATAGGCTACAATTAAAAATATGTAGGTTTCATGGCTCCCTTAGTGAAAAAGGTTCCCAACCCCTGCTATAGAGAATACTATGTCACTAATAACTGGATGATTTGATCAAAGCATATACACAGTATAAGCATTTGTGCACCTAAAAACGAAACCGAGGGAGAAAACCACCCTTGTTCAGCATAGACAACAAGCAGAAGCATAAAAAACACAATTTGTTGAAAAAGCAAGAACTGAGTATCAGAGCACACCAAGCTGTTTGATAACACTATTATTAACGACACTTGGTGTTATACTAGTCTGGGGGTTAACACACCAAAGATGCACTTTTGTGATTTTATGTTTGGGATGAAACATGAGTTGACCAAATAGCTTCAAGCAACAAAGAGGCATTAATATACCAATAAAGGCTAACCATCATACTTGCACTATTTCTACCATAACAGAGTATCCCAAATTAGGAAAAAAATATTGTGGTTTAACAATTTCGGTCATAAGCAGTAACACAGGCTCCATCACAGTACCAGTGATTTTGTCCCAGAATTCTGCCCGAGTCAGGGATTCTAAACCACTTCTGATTACACCTAGAAAAGATGTCAGGTCTGAAATGAAGCTTATAGATTGAAATCTATGAAATGTTAATATTGCTCGTCTTAAAAGTACAAGAATGCTTGTTTTGTGATTTCTAACATTGTTAGTGCCTACCAAACATGGAAGTTGACAACTTTCCAATATTCACCCAATGCTTCTAACATTCAAATGAAGAGCAACTTAGTCAGTAAGGCATTTTCCTACTGATAATAATTTAGTTCCTCAAGTGTTGCTTCTCTTCTTTTAAGAGCTTCAAACAAGTAGTTCCCACTCCTAACACATATTGACATAAACATCAGTTTGAGGATACATGGATCTAACAATTCAATTAAAACTAGAATGTCTTGATCTTCGATCTAACAATTCAGTTAAAACTGGAATATCTAGATCCACAAATCTTTATTTTATGACTTTTAATATGCTTATTTGTGCAACAGTGATTTATGCTTGCAAATGTTAAGTGATTTCTGCATGAATACATTTCCAATTTTAGTGCACAGCCACTAAGGTTTACTGCCCACTTGAAATTCAGTAGAACACAAGGAATCATACTTTTAAAGAAAGGCTTTGAATAAAACTCAAATTTTGGAGCAATGTATGGACATGGAGTTTGTTGGTTTCAATAATCATGAGCTTATACAATTATTCCAATGTTTTCCCAGACAGCACACTGTACATGAGTTTATTAAAACACACCTACATGAATAAACTGATGAACAGAATACCACCATTGATGCAAAGAAAACACTGAATACACTCAGGACCCAAAGAAAATATCATTAATTTGCTTTGCAGCAGTGCATCATTTAATTGCTTCATTATGACATGATACCTGCTACCAACTGTGTTTGTCAATCCTTGGTTTAAAAAGGAATGAAGATATTATAATGCATGTTACTTGGAATGCTTAACCTTTTGAAGGTGAAATATGTTTCACTGAAATAGAAAAATGTTTAACCTGAGTGAATGGGGAATGCATGTTATTGTGAAATAAAAACTCCAATGAACTGCCAACGTCAATCAATACAAAGGCAGAGTTTGCTTCACACATAAAAAGATCAACAAACGTATCAGGGTTTAGATTACCTATTATGCACTGATCTGAAACTTGTGACTGATTTGCCAAAGCACAAAATGAGAAACAATAATCTTGGCAAAAGCATTGCCAAATGTGTGAGTTTCTAAGCTTCTGATAATGCTGAAAAGCAACAATCATTTTTTGTGTCAACTACTTACGCGCAGCAGTAATCTACATACCATGAAAAGCTGTTATTTTTGACACCATTTGAGATGACTAAACCATTTCCGTGGCTGTATTATGACTTAAAAACGCGTACAGTTCTCACAATATGTTGACGACATATTGGACATTCTTTTAACTGTTTGCTGCATTCAGTGCATGCAACCATGTGAGCACAGTCAAGAAAAACACAGTCAACAGGATTATCCCAACAAATTTTGCAAAAGTGTTCTCCTGACTGTGCCGCTGATGAGCTTGAGTGAACTTGGCTTTCATCAATTGTTTCTTGATTCTGCCAGTTATCTTTAAACAAGTTCAGAACTTTGTCATACAGTTCATTTTTTTCTAAAATACCTTTGCAATCCACCAAATTATCTTTCAATAAACATTTTAGCTGACGAATGCTTAACTGTTTCAAATCTTCTTCAGATTTGATTTCACTTAGTTTTACTACGCTGGTGTTTTTAGTTTTTGCAGAAGTTTCAGTGTTTTGAGGATCAAAACCACTAGCTGCTGTGCTTGTTCCTTCTTCACTGGACTGGAATGCATATGCTGTAGGAAATGCATGTTGGGTTTGGGAGTACGTAGGTAAATTGAACACGTTGGTGTCTGCAGACATATCCATATAACCAGCATGAGTTTCTGAGTTTTGGGAAGTAGTGGCATGCACATCCGAAGCATTGAAATTCTCAGGTTGCTGACCATAGTTACCACCAGTACTTTCTTGGGGATGTCCTTGTGTGGTGTAGGCTGAGGTGTACTCTCCCGTATCAGGTTCATGGATTCCTTCAAGAGCTTGTATCTTCCTCACAAATTCTCTTTTTTCTTTGAAAGTGTCAGTAGGATAGTTGCGGTTTTTCAAATAAAACTTTAGTTCTTTGACCTTTAGCTTCATTAATAGATCTCTACGATAATTTGTGCTTTGCACAGTATTGCATGGTATGCACATTCTGTTGATCATGCACTCAGAACAATGGTTTTTCATGCACAATTGACACTTGGTTTTCCATTTTATGATGGAGAATTGAGCATTGCAGTAAGTGCAAGGCATACTTAAAATCACAAATTTAGTTACAAAACCAACTTCCTATGACGTTTTACAGCCTACAATAGAAACTATTGTAAACAACAATTAGTTGAACTGTAACAGTTTTTCTGCTCAGTGGACTACAATTTATGTGCAGTAAACCTTGGTTAACCCGGATTAGATTTGACCACAGATTTTATTCGGTTTAGGTGAAAATCTAGATTAACCAAAGGTGGTTGTTTCTAGCCTGACATTATCTATGTACTGACATATCGGTGAAAATCATTTAAATGGAACACATTTACAAAGTAACAGCAGACTTTCGCAGAAGCAAAATGAATTTATTGATGTATTCACAACAGGGCTGATTGATGTACACCGTTTGAGTTGAATCAGTGATTTATATCATGATTTAAACCATGCAATAAAAATCATGATTTAAATCAAGCAATAAGAATAAAACAATCAAGCAGAAAAATCATGTCATTTTAGAGCTTCGTGTGATGTCTGTGACACATTCATAGGTTTTCATTCTAATAGGCCTATACAGTATTAGTGTTGAAGGCAAAGAGTTTTTAAGATGACACACATCAAAACCACTTGAAGTTTTACCAATCATAGCGACTATGGGGTCATAGATTCTGTCATTTACCTGCAAAAAGGACATGTGGACTGAAATTGCTAACCCTTGCAGATTCAGAAGTCACAACTGTTACAATGCCACAAGTTTGAAAATGCAGACTGGCATAAAGTGAAAGTTGCATTTAAATTCCGTCAAATATGAAGGCTGTTGACTGTAAACAGTTATAAAACATATCTTTGATTCATGAAACAGATATGTTCTTATTACAGGTTTTTAACATTTTGTGCATGTATGCCATGAGTGTCAATGAAATTACTAAACTGGTAGTTAATTCAGCATTGGCATTTCAATAAATATTTCATTTCATACACCAGTACCAGTGTTATGAACTTATTTGCATTAAGGAATATTGCAAAAGCGCAAAAAAGTTTGAATGAAAGTTCAGCTATTTCTAGCCAGGGTTGATTGATTTAAATCATTTCATTTAAAACAGTGATAAAATAAAAAAAAAACAAGCAAAAAATCATATGCAGTTTTGAAGCTTTCTGTGCTTTGTATGACACATTTGATTGGTGTTTTAATCAGTTTCACTTATATATGATTAAAAAGGCAGAGACTTCTTATAACAACACAAGTTATAAAAGCAATGAAAGTTTTATCAATCACAGCAACTGTGAAGTCATACATTCCATGCCAACTAACTGCAAAAAATGGTATGTGGATTGAAGTCACTAACATTTGCAGACTTAGAAGTCAGAACTGTCACAAGTTTGAAAGTATAGGTTGGATAAAACAGGCCTGTAGCCAGGCTTTAAGGTTTGGAGGGAAAAAAAACTTTTATTGGGGCAAGATTTTTGTGTCTATTACAGTATATGTTTGAAACAAACTTTTCTAGGCACAAATTTTGGGGGTCACAAAAATATTTAGGGACACTGCCCCTGAATGCCCCATGGCTACAGGCCTAGCATAAAGTAAAATTAACATCTAAATTCTATCAAATATGTAGGCTGTTGACTGTAGAAATAGTAGCTTTAGAACATATTTTTGATTCAGATTCATAATAACACATATATTTAAGTGTTTACCATTTTATGCATGTAAGCTATGCTTTTGCAGAAGCTGAACTAGTGAAAGCTGCATTTTAATAATAGAATTTGTACCAAAAAGGCTGATAAGCTTGTATTTTTGTACAAGCTTCTTAACATGCCATAAATGTTAATGAAATTGATGAACTAATGGTTTGAGTATTGCTCTTCCAAAATATTCCTTTTGCACACCAGTATTGGCATCATGAACTGATTTGCTTTAAGCGTGATGCATAAGTGCAAAGTAAGTTTGAATGAAAGTTCAGCTGAATTCTAATTACTATAGAAGAAACAAAGCACATAAAAGTTGTATTAAAACAAACACTTTAAAATTACTACTTGTGAGGTGGCCACCCTCTACACATTAAATCAAAAAAACATGATCTAAATAAAAAAAATCATAACATTTTTTATTTTTTTGAATAAAGCAAGATTTTTATCAACCCTGGTTTTAATTTTTTGTATTTTCACAACTGTTGAAACCTAAATATCTGTCCCACTGGACCTTGTTATCAAGAATGGAATAATTTCGTTGCAAGAGACGTGGTGGCTGAAAGTAAGCATAGACTCGCAACAAATAATATTTTTACTAACGTTGTGGTGTCACTACTCACCACAAAATATCGCTTTTCATGACTTCGGTTACGTCATTTTATATCTGCAACCAAGATCCGCTACTGATGGATATCTGTCTTTTACAGGACACTGAAAAAATACGCAATGCAACTTTTGGAAAAGAAAGCTGGTCAAAAAGATCCCTACCAATCCAACATGGAGGCCTTGGCCCTCCGTTCTGCTACAGACCTGTCTCTGCTATGTTTCGTGTCTTCATCTCATGCCTGGCTACAAGGGCATCGCCAACAGTTTGCTTCCAGCTCTTAACAAGTAACATCCTCATGGCAAAGTAAATGATGCTACTGATGCTTCTTCAGAGCACCGTTATTCATCACCATTACTAATGGAATTACAATCCCGGGATGACCTTTCCTGAAGAGTTTCACTCAATGCCCTGGTCAATACTCACTGCCCTTGGAACAAATGTCAGCTTCTTACAGAAGTCATTGTGCTAAGAGAAGTCATTGTGCTAAGAGATGTAGACTATAATGAGAATATGTATTATGTCATCAAGACTCATGTTCTATCTGGACAGTGCGATGTATCTGACTAGCATTAGGTCAGGTTGTTGTGTGCCACATTGCTTATTGGTTGGATTGCAGTATTTCCTGAAATCAACTCGTAAAGTTTTCCCAGGAACTAGGAAGGCTATTTATTTATTTATTAACAGGGCTGCCATACCATCTTTATTTCTAATTTGTCCTTATTATTAAGGGGACTGTCTCAGAAAACTTCAATGTACTTATTTCTAAGTGACGCACTTATTTGGGACCTGTGTCCTTATTTCATCTTATTTTCAGCAACAATGTTCTCTCATGTATCAGCTCAGTGGAATGATGAAATGAACAGCCTTCATTAAAGTACAGTTAAATAGTTGCTGCAAGCAAAAGTAAACTTAGATCACAGGCTCTGCCTTCAGATGCACAGAGTAATTTCAACGAATAAGGAATTGATTCAAAACAATGTTTCTGGTGAATAATATGTTACTAAATGACTTGACACTTATGCTGATGTTTAAATAAAAAATATACTGATAAATGTCATTTTTTCTGGTCATCCTTATTTTTTAGTCCAAATGGATGGTAGCCCTGTTTATGACAGTACTCAGGCTGCATCAACACAAAGTTTTGAACACAACTCAGGCTCCTTCAACACAAAGCTTAATTTTGTGGACTTGTTTTCTCAAAAGTTTAATGTCACATCCCCTATCAATCTAGCCTGTATCTGCTACTGACCATAATCAGTGTTGCCAGATGTTTGTCACATGAAACTGCTAAATATGCGCTTCTCAACCAAGGGGTGCCAATTTGTTTTTTGCTGAGACATTTCAGTCATTTGTCTCACAGCTGTATCGAAACTTGCTGTAATAGTGTTCATTAGCCTATATTTTCAGACATTCTGACTGCAATGACTTACTTTTTTTTGTTAATTTCAATAACATTTCAATCTTTGACAAAAAAACAGGCATCAGTATGTTTTGAGGAGGATGTGAGCCTTTGTGTTCTGCAACATGGAAATTTTGATAAAGATATTAACCAATAAACACTTGTGCTCATTATACAATTTGTTCGTTGCCAGGCGAACTTGACAAAAAGGACAATGACTCAAAGGGGGTGTGGCAGAAAAAAGGTTAAGAAGCACTGTGCTAATAAATGGTCATGTCACAAAAAGCTGCTTGATTTGCTGAAAATCTTGTCACAAGTTTTCAGCTAAAATGAAAATTCTGCTATTTAAAGTAGTGAAATTCTGCCAAAAAATCTGCTATTTCTGTGGTGATTAAAATCAACCTATGAAGTTACATATCATTTTGACTATCACTGGACAAGGATAGGAAATGTTCATCTTGGCCATGACATATTTTGGACCACAATTTCTTCAATTGACATTTTGAGCAACCTAAGTGCAGCTTACTTCCTTTTTGTATGACACACACAGTTTTTAACAATCTCTTTCAAATGGTCACATGCATTTGTACAGTAGAACAATGCTCACTGACAAACAAACTGAGCACAGCTTCAACCCCTGGACTTCTAAGGAATGTTCAGAAGTCATTTAACCTACTCACTAAACACAGGAGCAACTAATTAATTTATTGTGGCAATGCAGTAAACACGACATTTCAGAACAAAAACATACAGTAGCAGGGCAAAAACAATGTTTATCCACATAAATCATGAAGATGCAATACAATTACCCACAGACCATAATGGAGTACCACAGTTGTATGTATGTCCCATCAACTTGATGGGATTCATCAAGTTTGTTGTAGGCTATGTATGTCCCATCAAGTTGATGGGATCAAGCGCTGTGTGCTAGATGATCAAGCACATAGTGACATAGCATCACCAAATCAGGTTCTGAATCTACAGGCAAAGGTATAAGCAGATTATTATAAAGGGTTTAGCAGATGTGAAGACATTAATCCAATAACTGTCGGGTACATGAATGAAAAACAAAATAAGGTTTAATTGCCCCTAGTCCTGATGCTGCCCAATTTAAAGTGTCATAAAAGAAGATAAAATGTTTGAGTAAATGTTTGAGTAAACATTTTATCTTGAAAAACTGTTGAAACATATTTTGGTCAGGAATTTGTTACCTGCTAAACCAACATCATTTGGTGACACCACGTATCTGGTGGGACATACTTTCATCCAGGGCCAGCCCTAGCAGATGTGGATCCCAATACAAGACCTAGGCGCGGGGGCTCCTCTGAGCAGTGATTTTATGACACTGTCATGTTCAGCCAACTGTGTTATGATCGTTGTAGAGCGCACATATACAGTGCAGCACTAACACGAGAATTGGGCACATTTGCTAACGTTTGAGAAGAAATTCTGACAAGAGCGTTTTTTGTGAAAAATAAAATTTATATAGCGTTTCTACTTAATTCTCAGGCGCAAGGTGTATCTGGCAAAAATGAACAATCTACCCAAACACCATGGCGCAGGGCCCAATGCAGCTGCATCGGCTTAAGGCCGACCCTGCTTTCATCCATGGAACTCACTCTATTATGGTCCGTGGTTAATTGTCTTATTTCTTCATGACTTATATGTATAAACATTGTTTTCTGCCCTTGTTCTTGTGATGAAATGATGTGTTTTAAATGCATTGCTCTCTGTCTCACAACCCTTATTGTTGTTCACTTCCCTCACCTATGTGGTTGCTACCTACTCATCTGTACATACCTCAAATCTTCACCCATTCTTTGCTTGCCCACCATCATCTATGTTATGTTGATGTGTATTGTGCATGCACTATTAACTTGTGTGTTTCTTTTGGTTTCATTGCATTTGCGTTATTCACATTATCTGTATTCTATTGTGTGCATCTGCATGTGCCTGCTACACTTGCCAAATGTTTTTTAAAGGAAGTGACTACGGATAACCCTGGCCTCACGCAATTCAAATAAAAGGGCCAGTTTGTCATTCAAACGGCATGGGTCTCATGGCGTGGTGGTTATGCGTCATGGCTGCTATGCCAATGGATTTTGGTTCGACTCTGCCAGGTTTTTTTTTTGTTTACTTTTTTTCAGTCTTATGTCTTACCTTTACGGGTTAGTGTTATGTTAGCATTAGCTTAGGGTTATGTTAGTGTTAGCTTAGGGATAGATTAGCATTAGGTTAGGGCTAGGTTAGCCTTAGCTTAGGGTTAGGTTAGCATTAGGTTAGGTTAGGGTTGAGGTTATGGTTAGGTTTAGGGTTTGTCTTTTACGTTTACTTCGTTTCTACTGTTGCGATCAGAAAAGCCTGAGCGACATGTACGCAAAGCTTTGCACCATGGCAGCAAGCAACAATATACAGTAGTTCACATGGATGCCATGATCACTCTATTATTGCTTTTTTGCACCACATATATATATTGTTGTTCTTCGTGCACATCCCGTTTGTGGTGAATCACACATTCAACACCACCGGAGAGGTTGCAACACTACCAAGCCTTAGCCTACTGCACTCTTGTCGTGCATTACCGTACTGTTACGTCACAGGTGGCGTATGAATAAGTTTTCACATTTCAAGATCCACAGGCCTATCTATAGCCACTGCCTTCTTTAAATCCTGCTAGAACATGGGTTCCCAACCTGGGGTACATGCACCCCCAGGGGAACATTTGCCTATACAAAGGGGTACATTTAAGGTTAACAATAGAAGATAGAAATATATTTACATATTGTCTATTTCCAAATATTTATACATATATAATAATATCCATTAATATTATATCAAAAGTCATTATATGCTTATTGTTAAATATATCTACGAATAAACATGATAAAATATTTGTAATAGGAAATTTTAGGGGTATATGTTCATCTGTCGAAATTCTGAAGGGGTACATGCTTATCTGTAGAAATGCTGTAGGGGTACATATGCTCATCTGTCCGAATGCTGAAGGGGTACATGTAAGGACTACTAGTTACGAGAAAGGTTGGGCACCCCTGTGCTAGAAAAACAGCTAACTGCTACTATAGGTTGAAAATTTCACAGCTTACTTACAGCAAGAAAATCCTGCTAGATTCACTTCAGCAGAAAATCAGCTAAAATGGCATTTCTGACAACAACAGACGATCCAGAAACTGAGAAAGCAACGCAACAGGGAACGCAACACCAATTCTCATTGTGTAAGACTTGCTTGGCCAAACAGAACGCTGTTTTGCTACAGTTGAGCGATGTTCATCTTCGCAGGGCTACTTTTTGTTGCAGAACGGAACCACCCAAACAAATAACATCAAGAATGAAACCTTTCGAACTCATCTGTGTAAAACCTGAAATGACGCCTGTGTTTCAACCAGCTAGCAGCAGACTCAGGGATGGGACCTATTTACTATCACGGACACGGATCGCATGAATTGTGCGTTATCGCTGGCGGGCCGTAAAATCAATTAATTTTATCCTAAAATTCTACCTTTTATCTAACTATAAGGAAGAGTGACGTCTCTTGACTTACTGTCTAAGTACCTGCTTATCATGGAGCTCGGATTGGACACGATATTGTAACTTGGGTAACGAAAATTCTGATGCGGGCCCCATCAAATGTTCACGCGGGCCGTAGGTTCCCCACCCCTGCTTTAAATGGTCGTAAAGGTAAACGGCTGCGTTGAGCTTAAACATTTGTATCCGACGTCACTGATTTGTCATAAATCCTAAAAAAATCCTGCAATAACAAAGCACAGGTACCAGTGTTGTGCGGATATTAAAATTTGATGATCCGATCCGATCCGAAAAATTTCAGAAGTATCCGAATCCGATCCTGATCCGAAAAGTATGCTCAAAACATAATCCGATCCTGATCCGAAAATCCGAAACCACCATCATACCAGAGTCCAGTCACAATAACACTTTTGTGTCATATTTGTTCAATTTAGAA